>Ga0123342_1008384_pt1 | contig 13035 bp, 12 predicted proteins | sample Turbeawhitnodule_FD_89960 | JGI IMG/M metagenome (GOLD analysis project Ga0123342, IMG submission 89960) | Root nodule microbial communities of legume samples collected from Mexico - Turtle bean Mexico white nodule | ecosystem: Host-associated > Plants > Roots > Nodule | place: Mexico: Nepantla...
AGACTTCCACATCAGGCGGGGTTCAGGCGGAAAAGGCAAATGGAGCTCGGGCGATGGAACCGAACGAACCATTCGTTTTCTGGAGCAGATGGAATGCGCCATTTTGTCCTCCCACCGCAACCATCCTCCTCGAGGAGTAAACGGGGGCGGTGACGGCTGTGTGGGGGCAACGAGTGTCCGGAGGCTGGATGGTACTGTGGAGACGTTGAAGGCATGTGATCAGACAGCTTTGGAAGAGGGGGAGGCAATCACGGTGACGACCCCGACAGCCGGCGGTTTTGGGTCTTAGCGATTCGGTCCGCTCACATGGGCTTCGAGCGGCGCCATTATCCCAGACGTTCCCATGCGATTCGTTGCCTTAGATTAGTTGGCAAGTTCCGCCTCGTTGATTGCATTCGCCATCCACGCAGGAACCCTCGGCTTCATCTTGGAAACCTGCTCCCACTCTCTGGCGGTCAGGTTCTGCGTACTGCTTTTGCGAAGGATAGCCTTTCACCTGTCCGATGAGTGCTACATCAGCCTCTTACTTCTTCTGGACTGCCTGCAACGCTCGACGCGATGATATCCGAATTTTCTGAACAAGCTTCAGCAGTGGCCCGTGGATTCCAACGACTGCTGAGCGCCGTCGCATTATTTGCACCGCAGGCGAGCGACAGCATAATGGCGGCTCTATAACTGCGGATGAGGACCAGGCCCGCAAATGCAAGCCCGCGTGTCCTCCAACCGGTTAGGCGATCTGAGCCGCAAATCCGTCTCACTTCCATAGGAGGAGAAAGAGCAACAGCTACCGCCCGCAATATCCAGCGCGATCTCCAGCCCCGCCTGCCCTTCGCACGGGCGAAATCATGGGCAGTGTGTCGTTGCCATTTCAAGGCCAATTCCGAAAAACTCTTGCGTGCAGGATGGTAGGCAATCATCTTCTCGCAGTAATGTGTCCGATACCCCTTCTTTAGCGCTCGCTGACCCCAGTCACGGTCTTCCGCGATATTGATGCCCCCAAATTCACCAACTGAAGCAAAGGCTTCGGCACGGATTGCCAAGTTGCCGGTCCCAGTGAACCCCTGCTCTGATATGTATTCCTTCATGCGATAAGCGAACACGCTCTCGTAAGCTTCCAAGAGTGTAGGATGGCTTGGATCTTGACATCCGATCCTCACATCCCCGCCGAGTATCGATTTATTTGCACTAACCGAAAACTGGTGCTCGATCTCATCCAACCACCCTTGTGCGGCAATGCAGTCGGCATCGATGAAGGCGAGCGTATCTCCGGCGGCATTCGCTACACCGAGGTTGCGGGCCGGGCCGGGACCGGGCACCGGTTGAGACAAAAGCCTCACGTTTGGAAAGGAAGAGCAGACCTCAACGGGTATTTGCCTTGACCCGTTGTCCACCACGATTATTTCGACCCGTTGTTTTGGATTTGCCTGGCGCGTCAGCGACGCCAAGCATGCTCGTAGCATTTCGGGCTGGTCAAGATGCGGGATAATGACGCTTATCATTGACGTCCAACCTCCTGCGAAACACCGTGCGGTAGGCAGACAAATAGCGGCGAGCTTCGTTTGCCCATTGGAACTCACGCTCGGCGACGGCCCGGCCCGCAGCCGACATCTCCAGGCACCGCTGCGGATCATCCACAAGTGCAAGAATTCCGTCCGCGAGCGCTTCCGGCGAATGTTCTCTAACCACAAAGGCTGCGTTGGCCGCATCCCGCGCCGCTTGCCGTAGATTGAACTGAACGAAGGGGAGACCCAGCATCATGTATTCGAAGACCTTGTTCATCGAGAGCTTGTCGTTGAATTCGTTGGGCGGATCGGGAATGATTCCCACGTTGAGCGCAGAAAGGTGCGCCAGGAGCGGCTGGCCGCTCAAATATCCGCTAAAGCGGACAGAATCGCCGAGATTCAGGTCGGATGCGAGCTTCTGCAGACGCTGAAGTTCGGGACCATCGCCAATGATGAGTCCGTGAACGTCGTCGCGCTTTCGCACGTGGATAATCTCGGCGAGGGCACGGACCATGGTCTCCACGCCATCCTGCTCACCCATAATGCCGAGATAGCCGATCAGTTGCTTGCCCGGAGTAACAAGCGACTGATCAGCAATGGTACGACGGAACCGGGATGCTTCCGGGTAACTCTTGACGACAACAACACGGTCGGGCGCCATCCCTCCTCGGGAGATTGCAATGTCCCGGAAAGTCTCATTCGTTGCAATACTGGCATCCGCCATCCGGAACGTCTGTCGTTCAAAGAAGCAGAGCAACCGGTGAAAGACGTCCTTGCGCCCGAACTTCGTGACATAGAGTTCCGGGCTGAGATCATGATGGTCGAATACAAAGCGTGTGCCGAACAGCAATTTATGGACGAGTGCCACGAGGAACATCAGATCCGGCGGGTTGCACGCCTGAATGGCATCAATCGCCTGGCGTCGCCGAACGCGGAAGGAAAGATAGGTCTGATGAAAGAGTGCAAGGCAATACTCCCTCAGGTATCCGGCCGCGCTAGTGGCCTCGCGGAGCGCATGCCGGTAAATGTGGACACCCTCGAGGACTTCATAGCTTTTCTCGTGCCCTTTTCCCTTGGGGCAAATCACGGACACTTCGTATCCGGCCTCATTTAACGCCTTGGCTTCCTGCCATACCCTACGATCGAACGGGACCGGCAGATTCTCGACCAGGATCAGAATGTGATGATTGCTAGGAATTGCAGCCTCCCGTGTGTCGAAAACACATCAAGGCTCGATGATACTGTCCCGCAACCGCGTCGCTCTAGTTACCAAACAGGATAAAGGAATGGCTTTTGGTTGATCTCTGGTTCAGCCATATGGGTATCTATGAATCGCTACAGTATTACATGTAAAGATTATTTGAGATTTGCTTGTTCGCATTGAGTAGCAAGAGGAAATGAGGCGGTGGCGGAGGGAATTTCTCGAGAAATAGATAGAAGTACATTTCTTCGCCCGATTTTTGCTGGCGACGTGCAGCAAGTGGCAGATTTCCTCCATGCAGAGCTAAATGGGCGGCTATCACCAGCAACATGGGCATCTGCAATCCGGCCATCATGGCAGGCAACATGCCCCAATCACGGTTTTATGCTGGTCGTTGGAGAGCGAATAGTCGGCGTGTATGTTGCCTTTTATTCCGAGCGACGCGTTGGGGAACGTGTCGAGAAGTTTTGCAATTTGAGTGCTTGGTGCGTCCTGGATCGCTATCGAGCGCACGGCTTGCGACTCCTAAAGGCACTGCTTGACCAGGGCGGCTACACGTTTACCGACCTCTCGCCAAGCGGGAATGTCGTTCCGCTCAATCGTCGGCTTAAGTTCCAGCAAATCGACACGGCCGCGACTCTGGTGATAAACCTTCCTCGACCGAGTTGGGGAAGCGGCGTTTCGATTGTCACCGATCCACGTTTACTCGAGCGTTATCTCGATGAGCGCAATCTCGGTATCTACAAAGATCATGCTCTTGCACCCGCTGCACATCATATCGCTGTGATAAAGCGCGATCGCTGCTGCTACGTCATGTTCCGCAAAGATACGCGCAAAAGGCTTCGCGTGTTTGCGTCGATCCTGCATGTAGGGGACCGCGATCTTTTCACGGAGACTGCTCACCACCTCTACAGCTATCTGCTGACGCGCTTTGGGGTTGTCGCGACCTTTGTAGAGGAACGCTTTGCTCACGAGCACCCGAAGTTGTCCTTCTCTCTTCGATCGCCGCGTCCCAAGATGTTCTTGAGCAATCGCGTGTCTCCAAGCGAGGTCGATTACCTCTACAGCGAACTTACCTGCGTACCGTGGTAATGAGGAGTTCGAGAATCTATGCGGCCGCCGATCAAGATCAATGTCTCCGATCTGCTTCGTCAGGGAGCTGCCTCATTCGGCGGTTCTCCTGCACTGACATCCAAGGACATCACCATCGGCTACGCTGAGCTATGGCAAAACGTCTGTGGATTTGCATCGGCTCTGGATGCCCTGGGCACATCAGCAGGAGACCGGGTGGCGGTCCTTCTCGATAAGCGGAGGGAGACCGTAGTTTCTATATTCGGAACCGCCGCAGCTCGCTGCGTAACGGTACCTGTCAACCCCGTACTCAGGCCACAGCAAGTCTCCTACATATTAGCTGATTGCGATGTCAGAGTCTTGGTCACATCCGCAGACCGGCTGGCGCAACTCCAGGAATACCTTGCTGACATCCCAGCGCTCGAACATGTCGTCCTTGTCGATGGGCCAAGCATGGAATCGCCAAAGCTCGGCACGAACCTGTGCACTCACGCTTGGATTGAAATCGTTCCGCCGGTGGCAGCCCCTCCTCCGTCCAAAGGCGTGGACTGCGACGTTGCAGCCATTCTCTATACGTCGGGAAGTACTGGCAATCCGAAAGGGGTCGTTCTCAGCCATCGCAACATGATCGTCGGTGCGGAGAGCGTAAGCCACTATCTCGGAAACGGTCCGCACGACACGATCCTGTCAGTCCTGCCACTGAGTTTTGATGCGGGATTAAGCCAGCTGACGACGGCCTTCAACTCCGGCGCTCACGTCGTACTTATGAATTATCTCCTGCCTAGAGATGTCGCACGGCTCTGCGAGAAATACAAAGTGACCGGAATTACCGGGGTTCCGCCTTTCTGGATTCAGGTTGGCGCTCTCGACTGGCCAGCCGAGGTCGGCGCTCGACTGCGCTACTTTGCCAATACGGGCGGGAGAATGCCCAAGGCAACACTCGATCGACTGCGCGCTTCCTTTCCCAATGCTCTTCCATATCTGATGTATGGTCTGACGGAGGCCTTTCGATCCACATTTCTCGATCCTTCGGAGATCGATCGCCGGCCGGATTCGATTGGCAAGGCGATCCCCAATGCGGAAATCCTTGTGGTGCGGCCCGACGGGACGCTCTGCGCCCCGGGCGAACCGGGCGAACTGGTTCATCGGGGGCCACTCGTGGCGCTCGGATACTGGAACGATCCTGCCCGCACTAGCGAACGCTTTCGGCCGTGGCTCGGAACGGGTGCCACCTGGCGGCAGCCGGAATTGGCGGTGTTTTCTGGAGATACGGTGGTTTGTGATGAAGAAGGCTTCCTGTACTTCGTTGGTCGCCGCGACGAAATGATCAAGACCTCCGGCTATCGTGTCAGCCCGACGGAAATCGAGGAGGTCGCCTATGCCACAGGCCTCGCGCGCGACGCGGTTGCCATGGGGATAGATGACCAAGCTCTTGGTCAACGGATCGTACTGGTCGCCAGTCCGATTGCCGAAACACTCGATGTCGGTGCTTTGCTAACGGCGTTCAGACATCGGCTGCCGCAATACATGGTGCCCTCGATAGTTATAGAAATGGCATCCATTCCAACCAATCCAAACGGCAAGTTCGACCGCGTACTCTTGAGGGAGCAACTGGGACAGTGAGCGCACATCCTTCCGTAGACAAGTTCGACGTCGCCGAAGACTGTCTGGCAGTCGGAGGGATACGCGTCGATCGCCTGGCCGAGCGCGTCGGGACCACACCGTTCTTCGCCTATGATCGCCGATTGATCACAACGCGGGTCGCCTATCTTCGTTCGGTTCTGCCGAAGGACGTCAGGCTGAGTTATGCCGTTAAGGCCAATCCGATGCCGGCGATAGTTCAGCACCTGTCAGGCCTTGTGGATTCACTGGATGTCGCTTCCGCATTCGAAATGAAGACAGCGCTCGATACGGTGGTGCCTGCTTCCAGCATCAGTTTTGCCGGCCCTGGCAAGACGTCGGCTGAGCTGACCCAGGCGGTCGCCGCTGGCGTGACGATCGAGATGGAATCGGAAACGGAGGCTCTGCGCATTATCGAAGCCGGAAATCGCCTCGGCATCAGACCAAGGGTGGCCTTGCGGGTGAACCCGAATTTCCAGGTCAAGGGATCAGGGATGAAAATGGGTGGTGGGCCGCATCAGTTTGGCGTTGATGCCGAAGCGGTGCCGCCACTCCTTGGTAAGCTTGCCAATGCGGATTTGGATTTCCTTGGGTTTCATGTATTCGCAGGTTCGCAAAATCTTCACTCGGATATCCTCTGCGAAGCCCTGTCACGCAACGTCGAGCTCCTACTGGAGCTATCGGGCTCCTATGGCCAGTCTGTTCGTTACCTGAACCTTGGCGGCGGGTTCGGCATTCCCTATTTCGAGAAAGACAATGCGCTGGATATTCTGCCTGTTGGAGCAAGGCTCAACGAGCTGATCGAAAACGCCATTCGTCCGTCATTGCCAGACGCGAAGGTGACCATTGAGCTTGGCCGTTACCTCGTCGGTGAATCGGGCGTTTACGTAACGAAGGTGGTTGACCGCAAAGTCTCTCGGGGGCGAACCTATCTGGTCGTAGACGGCGGGCTCCACCATCAGCTAGCGGCCTCAGGCAATTTTGGCCAGGTGATCCGTCGCAACTATCCCATCGCCATCGGCAACAAGATGAACAGGCCTGAGCGGGAGACCGTATCGGTGGTCGGTTGCCTTTGCACCCCACTGGATCTGCTTGGCGACAACGTCTGTTTGCCGCCAACCGACGTCGGTGATCTTGTCGTTATCTTCCAGGCCGGTGCTTACGGCCTGACAGCCAGTCCTACCTCGTTTCTCGGGCATCCGACGCCGCCGGAGGTACTCGTCTAACTCGCCCGCTGCCGCGCCACCATTCGAAATCCACAATCATTGTGAGGCATCATGAACCCTTCAACATTCGAGTCGGTCAAAGATGTTATCGCCGAAACCCTCGGCATTGAAGACCGGGCCCGCATCGCGGACCCCTCAACCCCACTATTCGGCCATCTGCCGGAACTTGATTCATTTGCGGTGCTGAGCCTGGCAGCTGCTCTCGAGTCTCGTTTTGGTATCCACATTGACGACGATGACTTCAGCGCTGAGCTCTTCGAAACGGTCGGCTCACTTGCATCATTTGTGGACCAGCATTGTGCGAAGTCACAAGTCGCCGTCGCATAAAGCTTCCGAAAGGAAACGGCAGGCAGAGCAGGCAGCCTGTGACGGCTCTTCGCAAATCGCATAAGGCAAACTGAGCAGGTGAGGGAAACATGTCAGCGTTGGCAAGCACTACGTTTCATCCGTCGGGCACCAGGGAAACGGGGGCGTGCGTTGCTGTCGTCATCGTAACATTCAACAGTGCCGATGCCCTGCCGGCGTTGTTGGATTCGCTTGTCGATGGCCTGGAAGGCTTGGATCGCTTTGAAATCATCGTTGTCGATAATGGTTCCAAGGACGGATCGGCAGAGATCGCCGAGGCCCATCCGTTGCACCCCACCGTCGTCCGCACGGGACGAAATGCCGGCTATGCGGCGGCGATCAATATTGGATCGGAAAGATCAGATACAAATGCCCATCTACTGATTCTAAATCCCGACCTTCGGCTTTACCCAAAGGCGGTTAAGCCGCTCATCGAAGACGTCGCGACATCGAAGGCGGGAGTGGTTGTTCCGATCAACTACAAGGAGGACGGGACGATCGATCCTACCCTGCGACGTGAGCCTTCGATCATCACCGCCTGGGCGGATGCCATTCTCGGGGGCAAGCTGGCTGCGCGCCTTGGTGTCGGTGAAATCGTAGGTGACCTGCGCCATTACGATCAGCGCAGACCCGTCCAGTGGGCAACGGGATCGGCGCTGCTCGTAACGGCCGAGGCCCGAAAAGCCGTCGGGGCATGGGACGAATCGTTTTTCCTCTACAGCGAAGAGGTGGACTATCAACGCAGGATCCGCGAAGCAGGATTTGAGATCGTCTATGAACCGCGTTCGAAGGTGATGCATGCCAGCGGAGGAAGCGGGACTGGCCCGCGGCTCTTCGCACTACTGACTGCCAACAGAATTCGCTATTACCGCCGCCACCATGGGGCGCTACGAACCTCAATATTCAAGTTGGGGGTGATTATTGGACACGCTGCCAGATTGTGGCGCGGAGCGTCTCATCGTGCCGCGTTGATGAGCGCGCTGACGCCAAGTCGATCAGCTGCCGCATTTGTGGAAAGTACGCGGGGCTAGGCATGGCGAGGGCAGGTGAGTACCGTATCATCAACTTCCACGGGATTGGAGAGCCGCTACGTGAGCTTGACCCCGGCGAAGCCGATTATTGGCTCAGTCGCGATCGCTTTCTGACGATCCTTGACCGCATTGCATATCATCCTGAACGGCAAGGAATATCCATCACCTTCGACGACGGTAATGCCTCCGACCTTCTGATCGCGGCACCCGAACTGCGACGGCGCGGTCTTCGCGCAGAGTTTTTCGTCTTGGCCGGCCGCATTGGGAAGGCGGGTTCACTTTCTGCAAGCGATATTCGCGCACTTATCGCCATGGAAATGCGCATCGGGAGCCATGGTGTCGCTCACCGCGATTGGACGCGGCTCAGCGCCGACGAGCTTCACTACGAACTCGCTGCGTCAAAAGAGCAACTCGAGGGAATATGCGGTTGCCAGGTGAACGCAGCCTCAATGCCATTTGGATGGTACAATGCCGCCGTTCTCAAGGAGATTCGAAATACGGGATACAGAGCTGCTTATTCCAGTGGGGGAGGCAGCGCTGAAATATCCGAGTTTCTTAAACCCAGGAACTCGATGCGATCAAGTATCGCGGACGGCACGCTGGACGAAGTTCTTATGGGACAAATCCCGTTCTGGAGAAAGCTTCGCAACACAGCGCGAACGAAGTTTCGAATTTAGCTAGTACCACCAGCAGGTTGTGAGGCGGGCGGTGATTGTCGAAGGCCATTGTCTGCAGGGAGATAATTAAATGGCGAATTTACTGCTGGTGGCGCCGACGTGCAATGGCGAGGACGTTGGCGAGGCGTGGGTCGCATATCAGTGGGCTCGGCGGCTGGGCGAACGTCACGATGTAACGTTGCTGACCTATCACAAGAGAGGTGCAACACCTGTCTCGCAGCAACTGACCAACGTGAAAATAGTGGAATGGAGCGAACCACCAATGCTCGGCCGGGCAGAACGCTTGAACAGCATCCTAAAGCCTGGTTACGTTCCCTTCTATTACCGTGCGCGACGCTGGATACGCCAAGCGATTTCGGACGGAGCTCGGTTTGACATCGTGCACCAGCCGGTGCCAGTCGCAATGCGTTATCCCTCACCCGCAGCAAATCTTGGCCTTCCCCTAGTCATCGGACCGGTGGGAGGTGGATTGTCCACGCCGCCGGGGTTTATCGCAGAGGATGGGTCGGCACCCTGGTATGCAAAGCTGCGTAACATCGATCGCTATCGCCTTCGCTGGGACCCGTTGTTGCGCGGGAGTTTCGCAAGCGCTGACTGCATTCTCGGCATTGCCGGTTATGTCGAGGAATTGCTGTCTCCGGTCCCTATGCGGCGCTTCGAAGTTATGAGCGAGACGGGGATCGATGAGGTTCCTCCTTCCATTGACAGGTCCACACGATCGGGCACAGTGCGATTGCTATATGCCGGACGTCTAATCAGGACCAAGGGAGCGCGCGACATTATTCGAGCGATGGCGTTGCTTCGCGATCTGCCTGTTGAGTTGGCAATAGTAGGAGATGGCCCCGATCGCAGAGAATGCGAGGCCTTGATTGCGTCGCTCGACCTCGGCAAGCGGATCCGGCTTTTCGGCTGGCGCCCCAAAAGCGAGCTCCCGCAATTCTATCGCGATGCCGACGTTTTTGTCTTTCCGAGTTATCGGGAGCCAGGCGGAAATGTGGCACTTGAGGCAATGAGTTTTTCGTTGCCGCTGATCGTGGTTGACCGTGGTGGTCCCGGTAGTGCGACATCGGATCTCTGCGCAATCAAGCTCGGCGTTTCTACGCCAGTTGCGCTCGCCAACGACGTAGCAGGTGCTATCCGCCGCCTTGTGGAGAACCCTGAGTTGCGCGCGCAAATGTCCGCGTCGTCCTACGCTCATGCGCAGAAAACGGCTCTGTGGTCAGCCAAACTTGACCGCATGGATGCGATTTACGCCGAATTGATGGACAATACCAGGAGAGTTGGTCGTCCGCGGTAAACTTAGGTTGCAGCACCCTTCCGGCACTCACGTGCTGAGAGCTTTCATGGGCTAGTCCATTTGGAGGGCACAGTCATCGGATGGACTAATCGCTGTTGGCAGTAAATATGACTACTGTTCCTTCTTGGTCACAAGGGGCTCCGAATGGCCGGCGAGGGGGAAGGAGACCGTGCAAGAATGACAGCAACTAAGTATCGCTCGCCACGTTCAGTCCAGCCAATTTTGCGCAGATCTGATGTAGGCGTTCGCTTGCCAGTAAACAGTCCTGCAGCGACCCGTGAGCCACCTTCCGAAACAGAAGTTGAGGCCCGGCTGGCATGGCCGGTCAAGCTTTTCCTTGGAGGCCTGCTCGTGCCCTGGGTCTTTTCGATTGGGCCGCTTAATCTGTCTACCTACCGAATCATCCTCCTGCTCGCAATCCTGCCGTGCGTTGTCATGTGGTCGAAAGGAAAAGCGGGGAAAAAAAGAGTCGCCGATTTCGGCCTTGTTCTTTTTTGTTCGTGGGCAGCTATGTCCTTCGTCGTTGTACAAGGTATTGACCAGGCAATTGAGCCCGAGGGTATTCTTATCATAGAAACGATGGGTTCGTACCTGCTGGCACGGGTTTGCATTCGCAATGCTCAGGACTTCCGTAACATGGTGGTGTATGTCGCCAAGCTTATTATATCCCTGCTGCCTTTTACTGTTTACGAATGGATCACCGGGACCAATCTGCTGCTCCTCGCGTTCGGATCAGTATTCCGGACGGAGACAGTAGCGTGGATGGAGCCTAGGATGGGGTTTTCGCGTGTCCAGGGGCCTTTTAATCATTCGATATTGTTCGGTACCTTTTGTGGAAGCATGTTCGCACTCACCTGCTTAACGACAAAAGGAAAGCTATCGGGCATTTCGCGCGGTGTTTTAACGGGTCTAGTGGGATTTTCAGCATTCCTGTCCATGTCTTCGGCGCCATTGGCCGGGGTCGTTTTCCAGATCGCCTTGCTGCTGTGGAGCAAGGTCCTTGGCGGCTTCGCCGCTCGCTGGAAGCTCTTCTGGGCGATTGCGTTTGTCGGCTATCTCGTTGTTGAGCTTGGCTCCAATCAAACACCGGCGCAGTTTTACATTTCGCATTTCACGTTTGATCAGCAGACGGGCTGGTATCGGCTTTGGATCTGGGAATATGGGTCAGCATCTGTCGCTAATCATCCAATTTTCGGGATCGGGCTGCGTGATTGGGCGCGGCCCCTATGGATGCACGGAGACAGTGTTGACAATTTCTGGCTGTTGATGGCCATGCGGCATGGTCTGCCTGGTTTCATGTTCCTGGTCCTATCCCTCCTTTGTATCTGGCTCTCTATCGCGAAGAAAACGGATGTCGATCCTGATGTTGATGTCTGCCGGACGTCATATCTTATCTGCATGGGAGCATTTGTTTTCGTTGGCTCGACCGTGCACTTCTGGGTGGCGGCATACGCCTGGTTTTTCTTTCTTGTCGGTTCCGGTGTGTGGATGCTCGATTGCAACCTCAGCCAGCGAGCAGAGGCCCGCAATAGCAACGATCGCAAGGTGCAAGCGCGCTATCGTGTTGTCCAGGCCGAACCGGCAGACAAGCGCGCAATTATGTAGGACCCACCACCAAGCTGGATTTGTCGCCTGCTCTCGGTGGTGTTTAGGGGCACTATAGCCGCCATAGGTGGGATCCGATCATGCGTAATCGGGTGGCAACCGCTGACAGAGCGATATTTGAGGACATTATGCACAGTATTCATTTATCCAAAAATCTGCGACACGCTCTGGACATCACAAGGGGGGCAGCAGCGACTTATGTTGTGATACATCACGTAGCGTTAACTTATGACTTTCAAGGCCCTTTCGCTTTATTCAAAAGCTTCGGGCACCAAGCCGTTATCTTATTCTTTTTGTTAAGCGGATTCGTCATCTACGCGAACGAGCATCATCGCGTCTTAAATGATCTGAGCGGCTACGCAAAGAGACGCTTGTTTCGGATATACCCACCACTTATCGCTGCCATGATCGTCTCGACATGTGTCGTTTGGTTCAATGGAGATCTATCCGATCGCTTTTCGCTCAGTTCTTTGCTTGGGACTTTAGCCAATTTGCAGGATACGAAAATCAGCACCCCGGGCACAATCGTATCGCCATTTTTAGGAAATTCACCGCTTTGGTCACTAGCATATGAGATGTGGTTCTACGCGTTATACCCGTTGGCAACTCTTGTGTGTCGTTGGCAAGACAAGTTGGGCGAGGTGTTTGTCGGGGTCATCTGCGTCTTGAGCTATCTCGCTTACGAGATTTTACCCAATCATTTTCTAATAATGACGGGCTATTTTGCCGTATGGTGGCTTGGGGCTATGATCGCGAAAGCCTACGGAAACGGGCATAGAACAATTACTTCAATCCCGATTCCAACAGCGTTTTTGGTGGCGACAATAATTGTCGCGGCACTACCCACCTTAGGCGAAATCGCCCCACGACATCAGTACCCGTTATTGCAGCTGAACCACCTGATCTCGGGTTTGATTTTCGCCGTCGTCCTGTTTGGACCAGTGGGAGCCTTCTTAGTCCATCATATATCGTTGATCCCGGCCTCGCTCACTCTACTCTCATCGATCTCGTACGGCATGTACATTCTCCACTGGCCCATTCTGATTCAGTGGAGGATTAGAAATGAAAGTTGGGGAATGCTGTTAGCAATCCCCGTTTTCTTGGCTCTTTCATACCTCGCGGATCGAGGATCCGTTTTGCTTGTCGCAAAACTCAAGCGTGCGCGACGGCTTCCTCAAAGCGTGCCGTCTTCGGCAAGTTATACGTCGACGGAGCAGCCACCTCCACCGTTTCGATAGCCTTTCCCAGCTCATACACGAGGTCTTGGTGGCCTTGCCCCGTTGAAATAATCAGCCCTGGCCCATTTGACGTGCACCCCGAATTTGGGCCAGCGGGAGCTGGAATTTTCCGGGGTTAAGGCTCAGTTCGGCGGGGGTGCCGATGAGCCGTTCATCAGCGAAATCGGCACCTTGTTGCCGATCGCGCTGTGTGGCCGGAATTCATTATACAACGAGTCAACG
>Ga0123342_1008385_pt1 | contig 13035 bp, 10 predicted proteins | sample Turbeawhitnodule_FD_89960 | JGI IMG/M metagenome (GOLD analysis project Ga0123342, IMG submission 89960) | Root nodule microbial communities of legume samples collected from Mexico - Turtle bean Mexico white nodule | ecosystem: Host-associated > Plants > Roots > Nodule | place: Mexico: Nepantla...
GCTGATGCAGTTAGCACTTCTTGTTATGTGATGAATAGAGTGCTAATTAGGCCAATTCTGAAGAAGACTCCTTATGAACTCTTCAATGGAAGGAAGCCTAACATCAATCATCTCAGAGTTTTCGGTTGCAACTGTTTTGTTCTCAACAATGGAAAGGAAAGCTTAGGGAAGTTTGATGAAAAAGCTGATCTTGGCATCTTCATAGGCTATTCTCTCACAAGTCATGCATACAGAATCTACAAAAAGAGGCTTATGACCGTAGAAGAGTTTGTTCATGTTGTCTTTGATGAGGTAGATCGCAAAAGCATCCAAATCCCGAAGATCAGTGTTGAAGAGGATGAGCAGAACATCAGTTTGGAAAAGCTGGACATCAGTGTAGAAAAACAACCGGTTGATTCGCAGAAACAACCGATTGAAATTTTGCAACAGAGTGAGTTTCCCAAAGAATGGAGGATTCCTAGAGATTTGTCAGTGGAAAACATCATAGGGCAAATAAAGGAAGGTGTCTCAACACGTAGCTTCATCTCAAACTTCTGCAGGCACACTGCTTTTGTCTCTCAAATTAAAGTCAATTGATGAAGCACTCAAAGATGAAAAGTGGGTTGAAGCTATGCATGAAGAGTTGAATCAATTTGCAAGAAATGAGGTATGGTTTCTTGTCCCTAAAACAGCTGAGATAAACATCATAGGTTCAAAGTGGGTATTCAGAAACAAGTTGGATGAAGATGGTGTGATAACAATGAACAAAGCAAGACTAGTTGCCAAAGGCTACAATCAAGAGGAGGGCATTGATTATAGTGAAACATTTGCTCTTGTTGCTAGATTGGAGGTTGTGAGATTGTTGTTGGCCTTTGCATGTATGAGTGGTTTTAAACTCTTCCAAATGGATGTCAAGAGTGCTTTCTTGAATGGCTACATCAATGAGGAAGTGCATGTGGATCAACCACCGGGCTTTGAAGATCATCAACATCCCAATCATCTCTTCAAGTCGAAAAAGGCATTGTATGGGCTGAAGCAAGCTCCAAGGCAGTGGTATGAGAGACTTAGCAACTTTTTGCTGTCACATGGCTATGAAAGGGGAATGATAGACAAGACTCACTTCATCAAAAAGTCAAATTCTGAAATTATCCTTGTGCAAATCTATGTTGATGACATTATCTTCGGTGCAACACAAGATAGTTTGTGTGAAGAATTTGTGGCTGCTATGAAAGGTGAGTTTGAAATGTCTATGATGGGAAAATTTTCTTTCTTTATTGGATTGCAGGTTAAGCAAAGAAAGGATGGGATCTTTCTATGCCAATCAAAGTATTGCAAAGAATTTCTCAAGAAATTTGAAATGGAGAGTTGCAAAGAAGCAAACACTCCTATGCCATCTAGCTGCTACATGGATGATGATGCTGATGGAAAAGGAGTGCATCAAACCAAATACAGAGGGTTGATTGGCTCTTTGCTTTATCTAACAGCAAATAGACCGGACATTATGTTTGCGCTGTGTCTTTGTGCAAGATATCAAACATATCCTAAGGAGTGACACTTCAAAACTACAAAAAGAATTTTGAAATATCTCAAAGGAACATCAACTGTTGGGTTATGGTATCCATCTCACTCTCCCATTCATTTAATTGGTTATTCAGATTCTGACTTTACAGGATGCAAGCTAGATAGAAAGAGCACAAGTGGCACTTGCCACCTTCTTGGCTCAAGCCTTATCTCATGGCATAGCAAGAAGCTAGCATGTGTAGCTCTCTCTACTGCTGAGGCTGAGTACATAGCTGTTGGAAGTTGTTGTGCACAGATTCTATGGCTCAAACAACAACTTGCAGACTTTGGATTGCAAATCAGCAAAGTTCCTTTAATGTGTGACAACACAAGTGCCATCAATCTTACCAAAAATCAGATTCAACACTCAAGGACCAAGAATATTGAGATGCGTCATCATTTCATCAAGGATCATGTAAGCAATGGGGACTGTGAAGTGAAGTTTGTAGAGACAAAACTACAGTTAGCTGATATCTTAACTAAACCATTAACAAAAGAGAGGTTCTTCTTTCTAAGAAATGAGTTAGGTATCCTTGATCTCAATAATCTCTCCTAAATCTGTTTTAATACATGTTAGAGGCTATTTGTGAAGACAATAGGGGGAGAATTGATTGGTTCTTATGTATCTTTCTCTGAAACTGTTTAAATCTGTTGAAATCTCTGATAATTAAAACTATTTCTGCTTTTGCTAATAGAAACAACCAATTGTTTCGTGTAAACAACTGATTGTTTATCTGAAAATATGCTTTCAATGTGTTAAAATCTAACATGCTGCTGTAAGAAGCATTGGATTATATGCTATTTTAGCAAGTACTGCTTCAGATTCAATCAGATCTAACACAAGCACCATGGATTTGTCTACATCAAATAGGGGGAGATGTTAAACCAAGTGTGTTCAAGCTTTGAAGAATCCAAACCCTTTGAAGGTTGATGAAAGGCTGGATGTGCTTGTTGTTGATGAGCTGTCTTCAGATAGGATCTGGGTAGATAAATTGTATATATCCACTCTTGATTGAATCCAAAGCATAAGCATTCTCAAACCTTTTTATTGAAAAGTGTTTTTCAAACTAAGTGAAAAACAACCTGTTGTTTTGTCGAAACAATCGATTGTTTTATAACTTAGATGTTTTTAGAAAGGTTGAAAACTATTTTTGATGGTTGACTTGCTGTTAAACCAAAACAACTGATTGATTCGTGGAAACAACCGATTGTTTGTTTTGGGACCATAACATAAAATTGTTTTGTGCTTTGACTAAGCATTGAATGATTTTCTAACTGTTTACGCTCCAGTTTTTAATGCTTTGACGAATCTTTAAATGCAATTAATACTTTGTTAAGATTATGCAACAAACAACTTTGATTATATACAAAAAAACATATTTGAGTTTTTCACTGAATGAGATTTTGAAAAAGTTGAGAATTGCTTAGAGATTGCATTGATCAAAGAGTGTGAGAAAGGATTTTCATCTTGTATTGATTTCAGATTTGTTCTGTAACAAGTGTAATCCTTTGTACTTTTGAAAGAAACTCTGTGTGTATTGCTGAAGTGTTGTGTGTTCTTAAGGGGATCAAGATCAGCATTCTTAGTGGTGTTGTGCTGAACCAAAGAAAGTGTGTGTCTTGAGGGGATCAAGGTCACTTCTTTGGTTATGTTGTAAGTGATCTAGGGTTGATTGCTTAGTGGATTCCCAAGTGGTTTCTGGGAAGACTGGATGTAGCTCTTGGTTAAGAGTGAACCAGTATAAACCTCTGTATGCATTCTCTCTATCCTTTAACTCTTTAATTTCAGTTTTATATTTGTGAACTGGTATAAACAACCGATTGTTTCTGCGAAACAACCGATTGTTTTTCTGGTGCTGTGCTTTTTGCTTTGTGTTTTGGCAAACTGATTTCTTAATCAAGTGATTCTTATTGTAGATAGGGGTAGTTGCACCAATTTGGCAAGTACAATAGTGGTGGACAAGCTTGGATTACCCACCATCTCTCATGCAAAGCCCTACAACCTCCAATGGCTTAGTGAAGAGGGAGAAATAGTTGTTAATAAACAAGTCCTTTTAGCCTTTTCAATTGGAAAATATAAAGATGAGGTCTTGTGTGATGTTGTGCCAACGGAAGCCACCCACATTCTATTAGCAAGGCCATGGCAATTTCATATGAAAGTTTTATGTGATGGCCTTACTAATAAAATCTCTTTTACCTTCCAATGGCAAGATCACATTGAAATCTCTCTCTCCAAAAGAGGTAAATGAAGACCAAATTAAAATGAAAGAGAAGAGAGAAAATGAAAAGAATGAAAAAAAAAAGTGTTAAGAAAAGCCTTTTCATCTCCTCCAAAGAGGTCAAAAAGGTAATGCTAGCTCACAAGGCTATCATTATAGCCTATCTTAAGAAAAACCTTAAGAATGAGTCAATGGTAGATAGTTCTACATGTTTGGATCCTTTGGTAAAGGAGTATCAAGATGTGTTCCAAGAGCCTCCCAAAGGATTACCTCCTCTAAGGGGCATTGAACATCAAATTGATTTCATACTCGGGGCTTCTTTACCAAATAGACTCGTATATAGAACCAATCCAATCAACCCTCTACACTCATCTTGCAGGAAACCATACTTTAAGTGGCGTGTCCCTTTTCAATTCACACCATAAGTTTTCTTCTTCCATCCTTTTCCTTCATTTCCATTATGCCACTTTATTCTTGTGTTCTATATTTGTTATAATTCAGTTTTCCATTGTGTTCTTCTATTGTTCTTTCATTTAGCATTCGACCTTGGCCATCTTAATTGTTTCCTTTCATGTCTTTCAATTTTTGCAATGTATTATCACTATCACCTTATCTTGATTTTCCACTTTGCCTTTGGAAGTGAACCTTCACACTTACTTAACCACTTGGTTAAGTTCGTGTCCAACGGGGATCTTCCCTAGGTTTCACCATATACTTGTTAAAAATCTCAATCATAAGTAAAGTGTCACTTCTAAAATGGAAAAATCTAAAAACAACTAACATAAGCTTTTAAGACCTAGTTTGGGTTGTATGAGTGGTTAGTCATGCCCTTTGATACATAGCGATCATGAATCTCTTAAATATTTGAAAGGCCAAAGCAAGCTTAACAATAGACATGCCAAATCGGTAGAGTTTATTGAGCAATTTCCTTATGTGATCAAACATAAGCAAGGAAAGTCTAATGTGGTGGCAGATGCTCTTTCTAGAAGACACACCTTGCTTAATGTTTTGGACTTTGGGTTTGATCACATCAAGGAAATTTACAAAGATGACCTTGATTTTTCTCTCATCTTTCAAGAGTGCTCAAAGGGTGGCCACAAAGACTTTTTCATACATGATGGTTTTCTCTTTAAAGGGAAAACACTTTGTGTGCCCCAAGGGTCTTTGAGACAATCTCTTGTTACGGAGGCACATGAGGGTGGGTTAATAGGACACTTTGGGTAGCAAAAACCTTAGATACCTTGCATGAGCATTTCTTTTGGCCCCATATGCGTAAATTCGTACATAGCTTTTGTGATAAGTGCATAGCATGTAGGAAGGCTAACTCTAAGGTGCAACCTCATGGTTTATATACCCCTCTCCCCATCCCGGACATGTCGTGGGTAGACATCTCTATGGATTTCATTTTAAGTCTTCCCAATATATCTAAGGGTATAGATTCTATCTTTGTGGTAGTGGATCGTTTTTCCAAAATGGCCCATTTTATTCCATGCCACAAAGTAGATGATGCTTGTTATATTGCAAATTTCTTCTTTAAGGAAGTTGTTAGATTGAATGGGATTCCTAAAAGTATAATATCTGACAGAGACTCTAAGTTCTTGAGTCACTTCTAGAAGACATTATGGGGGAAACTTGGCACTAAACTCATTTTTTCTACTACTTGCCATCCCCAAACTGATCGTCAGAAAGAAGTGGTGTTGGCCCAAATGTTGAGATGCCTTATTTCCGGGAACCCAAGGGTGTGTGAAAATTTACTTCCTCATATTGAGTTTTCTTATAATCAAGTAGTTTACTCTACTATTTCTCACATCCCTTTTGAGGTTGTGTATGGGTTCAATCCCCTCACACCCCTTGACCTACTTCCTATTCTTGTACTTGATGAGGTGTTGTGCAAGGATGGTTTTGAAACAACATATTTTATTAAAAACTTGCACCACCACATCAAGCGCCAAATTGAAAGGATGGTAGGCAAGTATACACAATTTGCCAATAAGAGGCGCAAGACATTGATCTTTGAACCCAGGCACTGGGTTTGGCTTCACTTAAGGAAGGATCGCTTTCCTACTCAAAGGAAATCCAAACTTATACCACGTGGTGATGGTCCCTTCCAGGTCATCTAAAGGATCAATGATAATGCTTATGAGTTAGATTTACCTGATATGTATTTAGGGAGTCATTCTTTTAATGTTAGTGATTTAAATCCTTTCTCTACAGGTGTTGCAAATTCGTGGACGAATTTTCTCCCACCCGGAGAGCATGATGAAGACTTGAGAGATAGAGCATTCACAGACAAAGCCTAACCCTCCAGAAGGATGACCAAGAGCATGACACAAGATTTAAGGCTAGGGCAGGACTCACCACTAGCAAGTGCTTCGGTGCCATCATTCCTCAGAGGATCACCAAGAGTAGAGCCTAAGCCATGGGAGTTGAGCACCAGCTAGTCTCTTTGTTTTTAATTTCAGTAGAGTAGGGTCCATTTAGCATAATAGGGGGTGTATTTATCATTTTCGCGTGTGCCTAGGCCATTAGGGTTAGAATGTAGCCCTAGCTTATAGAATCTAAATTAAGGGGCAACATTGACTTAGTTCAAACCCATAGGTCGCCCCTCTCATATGCCTTTTATGCCCATCTCCCATCTTGCCCACCAAGGCACCCATTCCTATAAATAGGGTGCCTTGCGTCCTGTATTTTCACATAGATTTTGAATAGCAAAGAAACTCTGCTTGAGTGATTAGTGAGCTTGCCTCCTAAATGAATTTGAGTTTTATCTTAAGTGTGGGAGCATTTCAAGTGGCGACTCTTCCTCACTTATCTTGGAGTTCCCACCCTCTAAGTTGTATGTTCATTATTTCCATTCTCCAAAAGCTTCCTTCTTTCCATCTTTTTCATTCCTTTCCTTTTCCACATTTATTTCCTTCATTATATTCTTGTTTACGTCTTTTTCCATTCGGTTATCTTCTTCATTCTTTGCTTCATTTAATGCTCTTTCATTTCCGCAATCATCATCATAATCACCATATATTGTGTTTTTCCTTTTTCTCCCTAGAAGTGAACCTTCACACTTACTTAACCACTTGGTTATGTTCGTGTCCAGTGGGGATCTTTTTTGGGTCTCACATCATAATTGCTAAAATCCAAAAAATCATAAACAAGTGTCACCATAAAATGTGCAATTCTAAAATCAACTCACATCTATTCGATATCTCAGCATAGCATATTTGACATTGAGTTAAATAATCAATTTTATTCGACATTGAGTCGGTCAGTTATCCAATCTGACCGGACGGTATAATATCTTTTTTTAATAGTTTAGGAATTGATTCTTTGTATAACTTTTTGAAAGTTAGTGGAACCAAAAATTCTAAGATTCAATTGTTGAGACTGAAAGTAGGATCTTGAGGATTTGAAACAATATAAAAACTCTTTCTCATATTTTTTTGCTTTTCTCTTTATATTAGTGCTACAACCAATTATTGTATCAATCTTAATTCTTCTTATAATTGCATTCAATTTTTATATCTTAAATAACTTTTGAAAGAATTCCAAGAAAGTAAGATTTTCAAAAAAAATTGAAAACCAATTTCTCCTCCAACCCTCTTGGTTTAATAAAGTCATTATATTTTCCTAACACGTTTCTAGTGTGTAATCCCTCTTTAATAAGCACATATTTTTTTTGTCAAAGTTAATATCCGACAATGATCCTAAAGATAGGAAGCATTGTTTGTTGCATGAACAATATATGATTTGGTTTCTCCTGGAATAATTAGGGTGATCTACCTAAAATCACCTCCATACATTATTACTCTCTAACCAAAAATTGACTTAGATTTATTTTATTTTCTCATTATATCATTCAATGTTTTATCTAATGTTTCAAAACAAAATGGTGCTTTGTCCCAAATAATACTAAGCTTATTTTAATAACTTTAATATCTCACTTCCTTGTAAAATGTTAATAACTAAGTTATCAAATGTGGGGATGAGAATTTAAAATTTTGAATGTGTTCTTTTTCCTTCTGGAAGCAAAATAGATGAAATTCCATTTGATGTAATAATCAATACAATTTTATGTTATGATTGTAAAGCGGATGATAATGTCTTCCACATGAATTCTTTTCCAATTCCTTCGTATCCATATAAAAAGAACATCACTCATTCCTTCTTGTTAAAAACCTCCATTATTCTTTAAAAAAATGCTCTTTGTTCATCTGTAAAATTATAAATGGAAAATCATTTTAGTTAAGATTATTTTAACACTATTTCTTTTAGGAGAATATTCAAAAAAATGTTGATAGATTAAAAGAGAAATTACTTATTAATGAATTTAAGTTTGATTGAAATTCATATTGTTGTTCACCTATGTTATAATTTAGTTATAAATACATGTTTCATGAACGAGTTGCAACAAAATCATTGGGTTAAAACATAAATAGGTAGTTTTTAAGCTCTTTCTATTTATCTACAACAATTTTTTTTTACCTCCATCAGAGTTAAATTTTGTAACTAGTAAAGGTTTAGATGAAGTCCTGAAAAAGGAAAATATATTTCATTAATTTTAGAAAGTGTGAAACGTGAGGAATATAAATATGAATGTATTGTAGCTAGCATCATGGATATTTTTTGTTCGTTATACAAAATACCATCATCAGAAAGTAATTTCCATGTCTTAATCTTCTGGTTTGTTGACATTGATAGAGAAAAGCATTGTTACAAACAATTTTCTTAGATAGTGTCTAGAACCTCAATCATTGGCTTCCTTAATAACTTTAATGTATTTTGAGTCATTTGCTGAAAATCTTGGTGCAAAGCAAGCTTCTCTTAATGTGTGATACAATATGTTGTCAACAGTTCTAATCTCTACGTAGGATAAAGACCATTTTACAACTCTTCGCATTCTTCTTAGGTAGAAAAGTTCTTCAGTGCTTGGTGATACCCATCGAATTCTTCCAATTATGTTTTCTTTTTGTCTTGGTTTCCAACAACTATCTTTTTATAAACAAACTGTGAAATAAATTGTCCATATGTTAATTTCCTAGCCTCTTGGAATCTCTTATCACATTCCTAGATTTCTACCATGAATAGCAAATGCAACAATTCTCCAACATGTTTCGCATGGAGAGATATATCTATAATTCACATATTCTGTTATTCTGTCATATCCCTTGTTAATGTATTTAAGTAAGTACTTTTGTTACACCATTCAACTTTCATATGTGCTTGATACTTCAGTAATAACATGGGATTGACATAAGTTTACGTGAAAACTAAATGAAAACAAAATAAATAAGTAAAATAATTAAATTGAGAAAATTGGGTTTGGGGTTAATCTTTCTCACTCATTTGTATTTTGGATGAATAAAAACACACAATATTGTAATATAATTGATATTGATGCACATATAAAATTCATTCATATTGATTCCTCACATATGAAATTATTAAGATTATCTCCTAAACATCGATATCTCACATCTATAGAAAACATTCTTATCATTAAGAAGAAATATTATATAGCAGTTGATACATTCTAATCTATGTTTAGCATCAGCACATGTCAAGTATTCTCATTTAGGTCAAATTCTTAGAAGTACTTTCCAATCAAATCCAAGAATCAAGTTCATGAATAAAAATTCAAGCTTTAAGCACAAAATACAATATTGAATAATGAAGTTCGTGAATTAAAAATTCAAGCTTTAAGTATAAAATGACAATACCAATATTAAAGAGGAACAAAATTTCATATATACCACCAAAATACATTAAAATTTGAACAAATTACTCCCAATCCCAAAGCAAAGAATTAACTAATCATGGTGACCATTACATGCACCAAAGCCAAAGAAAAAAATTTGAAATGTTTCTCCTTCTGTCTTTTAGGGTTTCCTTCCTTTGATTCCCATTCTGGATCACACTTTTCTCTCTGTCTTACGCCCTTATTAACCTAATTGGGTTTGGGCTAAGTGACATCTCTATTCATAATATATCCATTTGCTTAATCTCTCTTTAAATTCCTAAAAATAACACAAAATTGGGAATAAATAGTTATATTAATCTCATAACACCAAAATATATTATTAAATTCTAATTTTTTAAATTAAGGTTGAGTCATGGCTTAATCAACAATTAAAATCAATAAATGTCTAACTTTTTGCATAAAAATTTACTAAATAATGACACTTATCACTATTCCACATGGTCCATAAGTCATGTGATCCTTGACATTGTTATACTCGAATTGGTGTGGTCTCGAAAATGGATGGTATCTCAATCGAGATTACTTTGTCTTTATAATCCATGTTTGGATATTTAATAGATGGATGCAAGAAGATTAACAAATGTGCATGAAGTAATCCACACTTTTGGAACCTAATAATAGTGTGCATGTCTGCAGAGAAAGAATGTTCAATATCATTATAAAGAATTATCAATTCTAATATTAATTTGCATTAACCTATAACACTCATACATTTTAGTCAAATCTTCCTATAGTTGTTAGAATTTAAGTTTGAAGAATCTAGAAACTATATTTGGTCGATCTAATGTTGTTAGATTTAAATCACTCGATAATCTTCTAATTTATGGCCATTTAGAGTTACAATTCCAACATGGCTTAAAATGCCATTCCATCAAAGTATATCTACTCTATGAATCTTCAACCACTAACAAAAGTTGATGGCAACACAATTTTCTTTTCTTTACTTGCCTCTCCCTTTTGTGAATCGGTACTTGGTTGAGAAAGTTTCTTGTATTTATAAATTCCCATATTTGACAAGATCAGTCCAGAGAAGTTGAGCTTTTTCTCTTCCAAGCAAGCCTAATCACGCCCAGGCGAGAAGTAACTTAGCTCAAGCCCAACTAGGTTAAATATGAGACGTAGGGCACAACCCTGTACATTATTGGGAGAATTGAAGGTGATAGAAAACCCTAGAGGAGGCAGCCATCAAGGAGAAACATCCTGGATCTTTTCTTGCTTTTCAAGCAATCTTATAAGGGCTTCAAAGAGAAGTTCTTTAAGGTGTGCTGCAGCGCCCATGATCCCACCCTGCTAGATGGGTTCCCACTTTACTGGGTGGAAAAGCTGAAGTTCAAGAAACCCAGGGGTCTTGAGGAGCTGACTCCCGATGATCGCGAAATATGTCAGCTTCTCTCAAGCTTGGGAGTGGTGTTTAACACCGCTCAACTGATCAAGCATGAATACAGCGCCTCAACCCTCAAGGGCTACATTGGTATTGATCCCTACCCCTTGCCTGACTTTACTTATGCTCCTTGTTGTTGGCTGTATATTGTGATTATCTCCTCATGTTTCCTTGTCTTGGTGCAGGTATGGTGCTTATAAAAGAGAATAGGAACAGACTGGCTGACCTGATTGCTCGCCGTCAAGCGACACTTACTGGTGTAGGTGGCTCAGCCTCCGCTGGTCCTCTAACTGTTGTTGTCTCTGCCCAGGATTCGCCCAGTCCAGCCCCCGGTGACAAGAATAAAGGGGTGGTGGCGATTGACTTTGAGGATGACGACACCAACGAGGGCCTTCTCTTCAAGAGGCCAAGGGTGGGCGTCGCGACGACCTCACTCTCTGCTACTGATGGCCACCCCCTTTCATTAAGGGACAATCCCCCCAGCGCTTCCTCTCCTCGCGCTTGAAGGAGGTGGGGAAAGCACTCCTGGGGTGACCAAGTGCCTCCTGCCCCTGAGCTCCCCGCCATACTCCAGCAAGTCCTCAAATGCTTCCAAGAGAAGGAGGTCGCGGAGACCTGTTGAGGGATCGTATGGGCCAGAGCCTTGGGGAGTTCCTCGTCAACTCCCTCACCTTCGTGAGCCAGGCGAAGGCAAGGATGAAGGGGGAACTTGCTCTCCAAGCCTATATCTTCGCCAACCATGAAACGGTCCTGAACTAAGAGCTGAGCAGCCTCTGCCAATCGGAGAAAGAGACCAAGAAGCTGCTCTTTGACAAGGATCAAGAGGCCCTTCAGTTGGAGGCGAAGATCCTGCCTCTGCGCAATGTGATCGACCTGGAGGAGCAGGCAGAGGGGGCAAAAGCCAAGATGGCCAAACTATAGGAGACGTCCACCCAACAAGAGGCCCATCTTGGTCGTGTGGAGGGTGAGCTTGCCCAAAAGTTTGAGCTCTTCAACAAGACTGAGGCGGAGTTCATCGAGGACATCGCTGGCACGTATGGAGTAGGGTTTGAGGATGCCCTTGCTCAGCTTGCCTATGTGCACCTTGAGATGGACATCTCCCCCTTTGCAGCGTCAAAGTGGGTTGTTGATGGGCAGCTCGCTCCCAGAATCTAGCTCGCTTAATTTGTAGTAACTTGGCCTTTTGATGAACAATTTGTAATCTGTATATATACTTTGTTCTTGTTTATGAATTTGTCTGTCTTAAGCCGCTTTCTTTGTCTTGGTTGTTAACCGTCGTGTCTCGCACTAACATTGCTAACAACACATTTGACGCACATTCATACTCTAGGTAGCGCGCTTGTCTACCACCTGCTCAACCTTGCCTTCCTCGATTCTTTAGTGGCTTAAGGTAATGGTGATGTGCGCGCAAACCCTTAACTGGCCTTACCTTGGGTACGTAGGGAATTCTTTGTTGCTGCTCTTCAACCCTTCCTTACAAGACAAGAGAAATAGGTCCGCTAACTGACTTCGTTCTCACTTTACTAAGTAAAGGAGATGTCTTCTTGATGGTGTTGGTGATCCATGCTGTCTTCACCTTGGCGTTCTTACTCGAGAGGGAGGCGTTCTCTACGAATCATCCTATCCCAACTTTGAGGCTTCAATCCCAAGGAGAAGTTCGTAACTGACCTCGATCTAACCACACAGGGACTGAGGAGGGTTTAACCGTTGGACAATACTGTCTCCACCTCGGTGCTCTCACTCAAGAGGGAGGCGTTCTCTGCGAACCATCCTACCCAGTCTCAAGACTTCTAGCCCAAGGAGAAACTCGTAACTGACCCCGCACTTACCCCATAAGAACGGACGAGGATTTTAACTAGCAAACCATATTGTTCAACCCTGGCATTCTCACTCAAGAGGGAGGCGTTCTCTGCGAACCGTCCTACCCACTCTTAAGACTTCTAACCCATGGGAAAGGTTTGTAACTGATCTCGTCCTTGCTGTATGAACTCAAGGGAGGATTTTACTGGTGGGCCCTATTATTAATGAAGGAAGAGGACATTCGCCTTCACATTTGAAGTTCTTCCTTCTAGTCTTCTCAAAATTAAAAGAAGACATAAAATAAAGATGAGGCCCAAGCCCAAAGCCCAAGCCCAAGCCCA
>Ga0123342_1008387_pt1 | contig 13033 bp, 15 predicted proteins | sample Turbeawhitnodule_FD_89960 | JGI IMG/M metagenome (GOLD analysis project Ga0123342, IMG submission 89960) | Root nodule microbial communities of legume samples collected from Mexico - Turtle bean Mexico white nodule | ecosystem: Host-associated > Plants > Roots > Nodule | place: Mexico: Nepantla...
AATTTTATTTATATTTTTATTTTTTTTATAATAATGAAAAGAAAAAAAAAAAAATATCTTTTTATATTTATATATATATATATATATATATATATATATATATATATATATATATATATATATATATATATATATATATATATGAAACTCAATCTTCTGAGGCAAATATCTTCTCTCCTTCTCAACTCACTTCTCCTTGCTGTTCTTTTGCTGAATATTTCTGTAACTCCAGGTTTGAATTTCTTCTTTCTCTGATCATTCATTTCAACTGTAATTTTCCACTCACAAAGCATGTTTTCGTTTCAAATGCATTAGTTACTCGAATCAATCACTGTTTCAAAATCTGATTTTATTTGCTTTCCCTTCTCAATTTCAAGACCTATAGCTTTACATTTAGTTTTCCTTTTCAGATGATTTCTATAATCATCATATTTGTAAAAGAAAATCCGTTTCGTCGGAAACTTTTTGGCTGCTGAGATGTTCTTTGGGGACGCTTGTGTGTTGCATTTATACCTATATATGCATGTGTCAATACGTACAAATGTATGTATATAGAATAATAACCCTATAGATACTGTTTCTTACGTATTTTATATTTGATGTTGATTTTTGTTTAGATATGTTAATTGAGTTAGGGTGAGAATAGCGAAAACCATTTAGGTTCATCCTTCTTAACTCACAATTTCACATAACTCTTGAACAAATTCTCCTTATGATAGGTTTTAAAATATTTTCTTTTATAAAAATAAACTTTAAATCTAACTTAATTTCTTATAAATTGAGATTTATAGTTAGTTACAAATAAATAAATATTATGTGAGATTTTTAACCGATTTTCATATTGGTGGTTGTGAACGGGTTTTTTAAAATATTGTCTTTCACCTTCATGTACATATCATATGGTACATGTGTTTGTGAATTTCCTATCATTCCGAAGCAACCGGAGCACACGCATGGTTCTCATCCAAAGTATTTTGGTGGGAAGCCTTGCGTCCCTCCTTTCTCTTTGTCTCCCTCATCCCATGACCACATTTAAGATCGGAGGTAAATCTAACTTTATCAATGGTGTTTGAGATTTCAATTACATTTTAATGCACAGAGAAATCATTAAAACTCTAACTTATAATTATAAGAAAAATCAACCATTCAAAATATTTTAAAATCTTAAAGTTATACCTAAATTTTTTCACGTACATATCTATGACTACAAGTTTTAAGTTCTTCAATAGAAATAAATGAACAGAAGTAATATATTGAGACTCCCTATTTTAAGAATTATTTTATAACTTTTTTTTTTCCTGTTTCAAACACACTAATTTATTCTCATTTATCGTCTCATCTACTAAACATCATTAGTATTTTTTTTCTGAAATGAAATGAGGGTTTTTTATTACTTTGTTTTGATAATGAAATGAAGGGTTTTGTTTGCCCAATGAAAATGAAAAAACATAAGAGAGAAAGTAAACTACTTATATTAATATAATTTTTTATGTGTTTTCTCTCCATCTATATATATACCCCAAAGACAGGGTGTATAATCAATCAGTAATAAAAGAAATAATTGTGGTAAATATTTTTAAAATAAAAAAGAGATAAAAAAATAATCATATTTGATTGGTGGTTTTTAGTAATTAGAGATTGACTTATGAATGTCATTATAATTATTGGATTAGATTTCATGTGAGATAAAGTGATCACATATATAACTTGACAGGAAGTTTGAATTGAAATATATTCTTTTCATTTGACCCATAAATTTATATATAATTTTCATAGTTTACAACAATAATCATTAATTTTTATCTTTATCAAAATAACATTTAAAACAAAATTATATTTAGAGGCCACTGATAGATAAGGAAAGTTGGTTGAAAATACGATAACAAAGAGTAAATGTGTAAGTTCTTTTTTTATCAATTATAAGAAATAAAATTAAATGAAACATTTGGGTTTTTCAACCAATTTATATATTATTTTTTTTTTATCAGCAAAGATTTTAACTTATTTATATGGCTCCCAAACTTAAAAAAATGTACACTATATTTAGAATTGTCAAATAATAAATATTATCGTTAAAGATGTGAGTGGAATTATTCCATGCTTCATCTTTTTCCCTGTACTGTCATTCCAGCTAAGGTGTAGTGTGCTCCCTTGTTTTTTCGGAAAGATGTGAGCAAAAAGTGTAAGTACTTACGAAACCTCTGATGATAGAGTTATAACACAACTTTGCAACTACAACTTTGCAGACACGTGGTTTCTAAGAAAACATGTTTTGCTGAAACAAAGTTTAGTCGGTTGTTTCTAAATCATCGAATTTGTAGGTTTTAGATGTATTTTTTACCACATATTTTCTTTTCAGACCCCATCAATAATGACATAACTGTAAGCTTACATACGTTTATGTTTTTTAAGCATATAAAAACTACAATTAACATTCAATCTTATGTCATAAGGAGATCTATTAAATCTATAATAATCTGAAACCTAATAATTTATCTATAGAGTCAACTTTGGTACAATTCATAATCATTTCCTTTTTTGGGAGGAGGGTTATCAACTTTAATTTTTTTTTCTTTTGTTTCAAATAATTGTTTTATTTGACTTTTTTTAATTTGATTATATTCTTTATTTTTTTTATTTCTTTCTCCATCTTTTATTTATGAAGATGTATATTTATGATATATGTACAGTCATATCTTAGACAATGATCTATGTTAGGTTATAAAATATTTTAAATAGATTATTATTCATATAATGCATTTTCAAAGATAGAGATAAATTTGAAAGGAAGAAATCAAACAAGTTTATAGTTATTGGTATTATTTTTTTTATCAGCAATGAATAAAATTAAAAGAAGTATTTAACTAATACTCCAAATTTTCAAAAAAATATTATGATTAGTTAGTCACCTATAAAAAGAGTTCAAAGGTCTCCTGATTAAAACTATTTACCTCATATCATTGAGTCATCTTTCCAATTAAAGTTTACTCACTAACAAATTTAAGAGAATCACTCTTATAAGAAAAAAGCAGCTAAAATAGGATACATTTGCTAAAAGTATTAGTACATGTACTTACCAACCATAAAAATATCTGTATGACTCGGGTAACTTACCATAACCATAACCAAAAGAGACGTACTCTAGTTATGCAATTTCAATTATTCTAAACAAGTAATGATATCTTCATTCCAAATTTGAATTGACTGGATTAAAAGTTACTACTTTTGACTAACAATGATAAAGAACCAGCTAAAAACAAATGAACCATTGATCAGAAAAGATGTGATCCCACCTGTAATAAATAAACTAAACAATTAAAATAATTTTAAAATAGATTTTGGGCTTGGTTTTGCTGTGTTGTCATCAATCATTCACTTCTGGAGATAATAATAGAGATAAAACGGCAAGGTGGGCTGAAGTTGGAACGTGGAGGCCAAACACGGAACAAAGCCATCCACACGGGGAGGTAGGATCTGGGAATTCATTAACGTGGGAAAATTTTCAAAAAAACTCTCCCAAAAAGTTGAACTACATTGAATTGAAACTCTAGGATTATCTTCTTTCGTGTCATTATTCACTTTAAGAGATTAAAATTTTACCAAAATAGTTATTGAACATAAACAAGGAAATTGTCTTATATACTATGTTGTTATAAATAAATTAACGATGGTGTAAAGTTAAATACGTGGGGACTAGTATGTTTCTTCATGCCAGTTATAAAGTACAGTTTTTAGTCACTTTCTCTGCATGTTTAATAAGGATTCAAGTTGGAGATGTGGTAGGAATCTGTCACTACATTATTAGTGCATATAAAAGATTTCATTGAGTTCAGTGATCCTGTTTGTCACTGCACCACCCACTCCGTGATCTGCATAATACGACAGTGGTGCAGTGGAGCCAGGCAATGACATCACATATAGTAAGGCATGCACATTTATGAACTTCTAGCTGATTTGAAATCATTCACTAATTTTTTTAGTTAATTTTTTTGAATACGTTTAAAAACTGATTTGGTGATATTGGATCATCTAATAGTCTTTTCACAATTTGAAGAACCTAAACCACGGTCAATTACAGTTTCCAAAACTACACTCACTAGTTAGTCCAGTAAATATATTGAGTATGATACTCACAGATTGGTTGTAGGCACTGGCCCCACTTCAAAACACTAGTTAATCATAGGTTGCTGTCACGCTTCATCATTTTCCTTTTCTTGTCCTGGATCTAATGACTCGTCTGTTCTTTCCTGTTTCCTATGCTATGTATATAGGGGGTGAATAAAACTAAGAAAAGAGTTCAAGAGTAATATTAAGCAAAGAGAAGAAGTAGATCAGCACAAGAAGGTCAAAGGAAGATGGGTTTTGTGGAACTGTTAGAGGTGGCTTCTATGCCAATTATTCAAGTCCTTCTTATCAGTGCATTGGGAGCTTTGATGGCAACTCGGTATTTCGACCATCTTCTTTCGTCAGATATTCGGAAAGCTTTGAACAAGGTAAGATAATATATATGCACGTCATATTAAACATATGTGTAATGGTTAATGTACTAATATACACCTGTTAAATGTTCCTCCATTAATAGACAACAAATGCAGCACAGATTCTGCATGGTTCTTATCAAACATTTGTTGTGTTTTCTTTTTCCTGTTTTGCAGATTGTCTTCTTTATATTCACTCCTTCACTTATATTTTCCAGTTTCGCCAAGAGTGTTTCACTAGAAGATATGATATCATGGTACGGATAGATAGATTTGTTTTCCACTCTCAACTCAAGTACTTTGTATGGTTTTTGAGTCAGTTTTAGAGAAATGCTGGTCAGAACGAAAACAGTTTTTGTCAAACATGCAAGAACTATATTTTTCAATCAATTTTATGAGCCAAGTTTTGTATAAAAGAGATGAAGCAATTTTATGATTTCCGTCAAATTTTGTGTTAAATTTTGCTAACTTTATTCATCTGTATTTATTTTTATGAAAGTGACATTATTGCACGTTCACTTTTTGGTCACTCATTTTCAAAAAAGGATACGGATCATATGACCATGTTTGCATTGTTTATTTTTGTTAGAATATAATAACCTCTGTTAGGGGCAGAGTCAGAACTATAAGCTTCATAATTATAACACAGACTTTGATTTTGTTACATATTTTTTTCACCGATAGTACTGATGGAATTTTTGTGCATGTTTCATGATTGTGTTCGGCTTAACTTTCATGCAGGTGGTTTATGCCCGTTAACGTTGGACTTACCTTCTTAATTGGAGGAATTATCGGATGGATACTTGTGAAATTACTGAAGCCTAATCTGAAAGTGGAAGGTCTTATAATTGCTGCATGTTCATCAGGTATCATGGCATCAAAATTATAGTATGTTCAGCAAGAGTAAAATTTGAAGGAATAGAGAAGCTGAAGGTGGAAAAAATTGACTGTGTCTTTAGACATGGATGCATGTCTTGATACACTGTAAAATTTATGCCACCATCCCCCAATACTTCCTTTTCCACTACTTCTAAGCCGTGTCTTAATAATTTTATCAGAAGAACTTCATCTAAAATGTTCTTGTTTCATGAATGCTTCTTGATCAGGAAATATGGGCAACCTTCCTATTGTAATCATCCCTGCTATCTGTGATGAGAAGGGAGGACCATTTGGTGCACGTGACGTTTGCCGCAATAATGCACTCTCCTATGCATCTTTCTCTATGGCGGTGAGGCCTCTATTTTACATTTAAAATTTTGCTTGTAGCATATTGTGTTGTGTATCTTATTATCTCGTCTTGTTATGTTAATTGTAGCTTGGTGGCATCTTCATCTGGACCTACACTTTTCAGACTATAAAAAGCAGATCATTGAAATTTAAGGCACTCGAGGCTGCTGAGATCATTAAGGTTCCCAACAAAGAGTTTGATGCTAATGCAGAAACTCTCCTTCTCAAGGACAATGACAGCCAAAACTCAATAGAGGTGCCGACATCGACCTATGTTTGTGACACTGAAAACCAAATTGTAAGACCAACAACCTGCTATACTTGTTTTAGTACGAAGGAAGGTTTTGAAAATGAAAATTATAGTTTACATTTACTCGGCATCAGTTTAATAAAAAATGTGAGAATCTATTTAACTACATGAAAGTGATTATCCACACGGTTAATCAAGTAACAAATTAACAATTAGTATAATCCTATCCAAATGTATGCATGTATTATTTTCTTTATACCTGATCAAAGCATGCATAATATAGCACATCTATATCAAACATCCTCGAATACAGCTATAGTTAATAAAAGGGGTGTGAATTTTCAGCCTGTAGACCAAGGTCAGTCCAGTGTATCAAAGAAGACCGAATCGCTCTGGCATAGAATAGTGGAAGTGAGTAGTCAGTTTCTGGAAGAACTCATGTCACCACCAGCAATTGCAACAGTGAGTTTCTTTTTCTTCTGCTTTCCTTTCTGTTTCCTTTGTTAGATTCGTTTCTTGGTTTGGTCTCTAGTTTGCACTACTTCAATGTATTCTGACATTCACCTACTTCCTTATTTGCACCATCAGTTTTTTGGTTTCCTCTTCGGTGCGGTTGCATGGCTGAGAAACCTAATAATCGGAGACAATGCTCCACTGCATGTCATCCAAGACTCTCTTCAATTACTAGGGTACGTGACTTTGCTCATAAAACCAAATTGTTCTGCAGTTCAATTTCTTTTCCAACCACGTTGTTATCTGATTGAACTCATTGTTTTTCAGGAATGGGACCATTCCTTGCATCACCCTTTTGCTGGGTGGTAACCTCACTCAAGGTATAAAAAAACTAGCTGCCATATATATCATAGCATACTCTTTAACCAATTTCATGGTCCAAAAAATGACTTAGTCAACCTTGTCTTGAAATTGCAGGCTTGAAATCATCTACTATCAAACCATTGACCCTCATCAGCATCATCATAGGCCGACTTTTCCTACTACCTGTGATTGGATTGTTCATTGTAAAAGCAGCAGCAAATTTTGGCTTACTCCCAGTTGATCCTTTGTTTCAGTATGTGCTGGTGATGCAGTATGCCATGCCACCGGCTATGAATATCAGTAAGTGAAAGATTCCATTCCATGCACATGCTTTTAATTGAAGTACCTTTACTTGATCTTTCATTAGCTATGGATTTCTCATTGACAAAATTCAATGCAATTATCACGCAGGTACCATGGCTCAGCTATTTGATGTAGGAAATGAAGAGTGTTCAGTTATTCTGTTGTGGACATATAGTGCTGCAGCCATAGCACTCACTGCCTGGTCAACATTCCTCTTGTGGCTATTATCTTAAGGAGTCTTCAGTTCCTGACTTCACTGTCTCTGAAGCCAACCCTAAAACAAAAAAGAAAAAAACAAATACAAAAACTCTTCAGAAGATCAAACTCTTCTACATATTATGGCTGTGTGACAGACTCTAGTGTGGTACACAGCAGTTTTCTTTCACCCCTTTTGTCCTAGTCGAGGTCACATGAAAGAAGAATGGTACTTTTGCAATTTTGAGTGCAATTTTGGCTTTGCTTGCTCTTATATCAACCCCTGCTACACAACAAAGAAGTTAGATGCCTGAAGTGAATGGCTTTGATCATGCCCCATACACAACATATACATATTTTCCTTTTCGACCACCTTCTATCATTAGGTTTTTAGTGTTTTTTATAGAGTTCTCCATTGGAAAAAGAAAAGAAAGTCCAATTATTATTATTCTTTGTATTTTATTCATTTTTATTTCAATTCTTGAAGTTTTTTTAGTAACAAGTCTGTGTTTAATAATAATAATTGTCATAAAAGTTTCCATTATTTAATAGAAGTTTCAGTATAATAACAAGTCTTCTATTATATGTATTACACATATTTTACTTTACAATGCACAAAATCATCAAACATTTCAATGCATAACACATCATATAAGACTGGTGGTTATTATTTATAGATTCTCATAACACAGAGCTAAACAATCTCAAGAACATAAAAGAGTATGATTTCGTACTTCCAAAACTTTTGGTCATAGCCAATTTTTTTAAAAATCTCATATCTTGCAATATAAAATGCATTTCAAATAGTTCTTATCTCTGGATTCTGAAAACATAAAGAATACAAAAAATTAGTTCATGGACCATCCAAAAGGTAACCAAAACATGAACTAAATTGCACGAAAACTAGGATGAAAAATTTGGACTCACAAAAGGCAAATTCTCTCTGCACCATTTTAATTCTTGCATACACTCAATCTGCTATTTGAAATGAAAAAAATGTTCCTAAAAATATAAAAATAACTTTAAATAAAAAGAGGGTGTTGATAAAATTTACTTTCAAAACTTTTTTTTTAAAAGTATTCCGGATTTAAATTTCTGAAACATATTTTTGAATTCTAAAATTTTTTATTCAGAGAGAATTTTTAATTTTGTATTTTTCAATTTTTTTATCTGGAATGTATTTTTTGAGTTTCGAATTATATTTATTATTCTAGATTTTCAAATTCAAAATAAGAGTAATTTTGGAAATTTTAAAAAATATACGGTGCAGGTTAAAAGTGTAATATGGTGCAGGAAGAAATTGTCCTCACAAAAATCTATTAAAAAACTTCCTAACGACTAAAAATTATATCTTGGGCTTGAAAAATTTGTTTCTTGGTCCTTATAACACGTAATACTAACTATTTTACCTCATGGCTCCTCTAAAGTTAACCAAAATCTTTCTCAAAAATCATAAGAAACGAGCGTGAAAACAAGGTCGAAAAATCTCACTAGCCATAACACCATTTTTTGTAAAAATTTTAACTACTAGAGAGTGAAAATTGCTATTCACGAAAGTCTTGCTTTGTAGTCTTCCTAACACTTCAAGGCAAAACCTGTGATCCCTCCTAACCCATTTTTCTAAAGGCTTAAAATAGTGATTGTTCCATTTTCGTATTCTTGTGTACACCCATATTAAAAAGTCTATGTCTCATTTTAATATATTTTTGAGTGATTTTTCCTTTGTTTTCATCACGCATAAAGTTATATTTGATGTTTTTAAAACCTTCAAAACCAAGCCACGAAAATGACACACCAGCAAACACAAAATAGTGATGAAATTTTTTGTCTCAAGCCAAAACTTGTACTTTTCTTTGAGTTGTGAGATTGTTCCACTTTCAGGTTCTTATTATACTATGTCATTTCAAAGTCAAATCAACATTCATACCAATGACTTGATGTATTTTAAGTGTATTATCTAGTGCCATCAAATTCGAAGTGTGTTTGGCTTGGTAGCAGCGCATGCAAACGTTCTTCATTCAATCAAAGAATTGATTACCGTGTAAAAGAAAAGAACAAGAAACAAAGGAAAAAATAGCAGCAGAAAACATGAAGAGAAAGTTTTATTGTAAAGGAGAATTGTGTCTTACAAAACAGACCCAACAAGCCTGTTATATAGAGCACAGAAACGGAAACTATAAAAAAATAGAAAATGTGTTTAGTGCATTAAACTGATTTTGAAATTTGTGTATAATTTTGACTGACCTCCTCAAGTTAGGAGTATATATTAAGCATTCTTGACTTGGAACAAATATTATAAAAAGTAGAAGGAGAAATATTTTGGTTAGGGTGTTAGATGGTTGAAGGCCTTTACATATAGGAAAAAGTTTGATGAGGTCCCGATGAAATTTTTCTCTCACAATATACTTGGTACATTAATGAAAAACTTGACTGAAAATAATTTGAACAAAATATTGATTATTACAATACAAGAGAAATTGTTGAATGTTACGAATTTTAAGATATTGCATGAGATAAGCAACCTATTGGACGTGGTGGAAGCAAGAGTCCTATACTCTGTTTAAAAAAAAAAATTGGTTGTTTCTTTTGATTTTCAAGATATAGGTGAGTGTCATATATATATATATATATATATATGATGTAACCATTGATAGAACGGGAAGAATCAGGGCATTCAACACAATTTGAATGTTTGTTTTGTATAGTTTGTGTTACTGTTTTGAATTGAATGCTTTGGTTGGTCAAATAAGGGTGAGATTGCATGTTTAGTGGGGCTTCAACATGGTAGTGGAGTATTCGGACATGGGGCATAATCATACATAATTGACTAAGCATTGTTGTAAAACAGAATCACAGAATCTGGTATAGCAAAATAATAAACGAAAAACAGAGTATGTTTTTAAACAAATAAGAGTTGCATGGAAAATTCTAGATTTTTCGATTCCATTGGAGAAAATCTCGGAAGTGCGGTAGAGACTGGAACTGCACCGAGATTGTCGCGCTCGTTGCACCCTCCACCTAGGATCGTGGTCGCATGACCAGGAAAGCTCTGCTTGGTCCTTCAAAAGTTGAAGAACGTTGCTTCGCTTCCGCGCTCACACGAACTGGTCTTTCCGGACTTTAGAATGTTGTCACAGTTGAGATGTTGAACAGAAGCACGTGGGTATGGAAGTTGCAACAAATTTTGTTCGTCTTAAAGCCTATTTTACTACAATCGTAAGGACTTAATAGCTGAAAATATGGACAACAACAACACAATTCCGAAAATGTGAAATGTTGTTTCCGTAACGCAAACCATTTTTGCGAAACCATTTCCGGATGTCTCGAAAATTGAAGTCTTCACCAGTCAGAATTTCTGACGTTGGCAAGAACGCGTGTCCACCCTATTGGACATGTATGGAGTTGCTCTTGCACTTACAACTTCCAAACCCGACTCAACCACGGCTGCGAAACAAGTTGATGATTTGAACCATGCAAATAAGGTATGTCGCCACACCTTACTCAGTGTGTTAGCTAACGATCTGTTCGATGTCTATGCTTCTTATAAGAATGCAAAAGATATTTGGGATTCTCTTATCCTCAAATATACTGCCGAAGACATCGTCAGAAAAAGGTTCGTAATTGCAAACTACTACCGCTATGAGATGATCAAAGGCAGAGACATCAAAATCCAGATAAACGAATATCACAAGCTGATTGAAGATATCAAAACTGAAAGCATAACCTTGCCGGATGAATTCGTGTTCGAACTCTTGATCGAAAAGCTTTTGCAATCTTAGACGGATTACAAACAACAACTGAAGCACAGACACAAACAGATGTCATTATCAGATCTGATCACCAACATCATCATCAAAGACACAAACAGGAAGGAGTGCGCTGCTGCAAAGGCCAAAAATTTGTCTGCCAAAGAAAACGTGGTAGAAGACAAACTAGCTCCAAAAAGGTACGAGAAAAAATTTGATCACAAAAAGAAATATAATAATAAATTCTCTCGTCCCAATGTAACTAACCCCACTATATAAAAAAAGGGTAATTGCTTTGTCTGTGGAAAGCCAGGTCATCATGCACCACAATGCAGACATAGGGCCAAAAACGACTATCCTCCTAAGGCAAATCTAGCGGATGGGAAAGATACAATTGTGGCAGTCGTTTCACAAGTAAATCTTGTGACAAATGTGAGCAAATGGGTGGTAGACTCTGAGGCTACCAGACACATCTGTGCAAAAAAAAAATGTGTTTACCTCCTACACAAGTGTGGGGGATGGAGAAGAACAAGTATATATCGGTGATTCCAGGACAACTGCTGTCCTAGAAAAAGGAAAAGTTCTTTTGAAGCTCACATCTGGTAAAACTCTGGCTTTGAGTGATGTGCTACATGTGCCACCAATTAGAGTTAATTTGATCTCTGTGGCATTGCTAAGCAAAGTTGGGGTTAAAGTGTCATTTGAATATGACAAGATTGTTATGACAAAAACCAATGTTTTTGTGGGAAAGGGATATTGTGATCAAGGTCTTTTTGTATAGAACATTTATGAAGTTATGAATGAATCTGAATCTTCTACTTATATTGTTGACTCATATGATATATGGCATGCTAGATTAGGACATGTGAATTCTTCGTATGTTATGAAATTGCAACAACTAGGATTAATCAACATGCATGACAAACAAAACAGTAAATGTGATGTATGCGTAAAATCTAAAATAACGAAGAAAACATGTCACTCTGTAGAACGTCAAACTGAACTTCTTGGTTTAATTCATACCGACCTTGCTTATTTAAAACAAACCATGTCTAGAGGTGGTAAAAATTATTTTGTAACTTTTATAGGTGATTTTTCTAGATACACCAAAGTGTATTTAATTAAACATAAGGATGAAGCTTTTGACATGTTCTTAACTTATAAAGCGGAAGTAGAAAACCAATTGAATAAGAAAATTAAAAGAATTAGATCACATAGAGGTGGTGCATATGTTTTATTTAATGATTATTGTGTAAAAGAAGGTATTATTCATGAAGTAACTCCACCGTATTCACCTGAGTCTAATGGATTGGCTTAAAGAAAAAATAGGACTCTTAAAGAAATGATGAATGTCATGCTTATTAGTTCTAATGCTCCTGGTAATTTATGGGGTGAATCTTTGCTTACTGCGTGTTTTTTTGCAAAATAGGATACCACATAGGAAAACTGGTAAAACACCCTATGAGTTGTGGAAAGGTTATCAACCTAATCTGAAATACCTAAGAGTGTGGCGGTATTTAGCTAAAGTGATGTTACCTGATCCTAAGAATCTAAAACATCTGATTGCATGTTCTTAGGATATGCGGAACATAGTGCTGCCTATAGGTTTCTTGTTCTTAATAGTGATATAATTGAACGTAACACTATAGTAGAGACGAAAAATGTTGAGTTCTTTGAACATATCTTTCCCCTAAAGAGTAGTGGTACATTTGAACAACCTGTAGATAGTACTAGTGATGCCATGAGTGAGGATGTTAGGAGAAGTAAAAGATAGAGAAAGGAAACATCATTTGGAGATGACTTTTACACTTATCTAGTTGAAAATGATCCAATAAGTTTTATAGAAGCTACTAGTGCTCCTGATGCTAAACATTGGGATAAGGCCATTAAAACTAAGCTTGATTCAATTAAGAAAAATAATACGTGGACCTTAGTAGATCTGCCTAAAGGAGCAAAACCCATTGGTTGTAAGTGGATCTTTAAGAAGAAGTATCATCCTGATGGATCCATAGAGAAAT
>Ga0123342_1008388_pt1 | contig 13031 bp, 5 predicted proteins | sample Turbeawhitnodule_FD_89960 | JGI IMG/M metagenome (GOLD analysis project Ga0123342, IMG submission 89960) | Root nodule microbial communities of legume samples collected from Mexico - Turtle bean Mexico white nodule | ecosystem: Host-associated > Plants > Roots > Nodule | place: Mexico: Nepantla...
GATTAGTGGATCCCTACATAATTACACACAAGATGAAAGGAGGCGGAAGGACATGAGATGGAGTCACAACCTGTTTTCAGAGACAACCGACAATAACAGTTACAATGGAGGAAAACTTGACAGGAATCCTTACCAGCTATAATGGAGGAAAATGTGACAGTTACAATGGAGGAAGACGTGATGGTTACAATGGAGGAAAATTTGATCGAAGAGAAGAAATGGTGGAAATAAGCTATAGAAAAAATGATAAGTTGAATGACAATCAAGAACAAGGAATAATGGCTCACTGACATGAGAGGGAATTTGAGCATGGTTGCCACCATAATCGCAACCATCAGCTCTTAAAATGCTATCAATCCACCAGGTGGTGGTGTTAGATCAGCAGCAGAGAATGGATATTTGAAATGTTCACAAATATTAAACGGTCATCTATGTCCTGATCAGTCTGTCTTAGCTTTAATTTTTATCGATGACTATGTCACGTTCCTTAAATTAAACATTATATTTTAGTTTCATCATTAGTTGTGCTGCTCTTGCTTGTGAGTGCTTCCACTTTGCATAATAAATTTTTCACATGCCTTTTGTCAATAGGCATGTGCATCATATTAATCCACCATGTGGTGTTAGACAACAACAAAGAGTGGATATGTCAAATGTTGTCAAATGTCAATTATTAATTTATTTATAAAATAAACTAATCATCTCTATTGAAAAAAATAAAATAAAATGTATACATTAGAGAAATAGGAAAAGCAAAAAATAAGATAAATAAAAGAGATGAAATATGAAGAAAATTAGCAATACACAGAATCTCAACATTAGGGTTTTTGAAGCATTGAGGAGACTGAAGACCTGGTGAAGTGGCAGGTGATGAAATGTGAAAAAGAACAACAATACAGTTTCAGAATCTCAAAATTAGGATTTTGGAGACATTAACATGTTTTTATATTATTTCTTTCTCACAGTTTTCTTATATATCACTCTTTCAGAATCTCAAAATTAAGATTTTGGAGTATTTTGGAGACATTAAGATGTTTTTATATTATTTTTATCTCAGTTTTCTTATATATCTAAAAAAGAGTAACCATTCATAAATCTACATTTCACCCCTCTCTCTCCAGTCTTCCCTAATAAAAGGCACCAATCTCTCCACTTTTCTGCTAGTTAAGTGAGAACAAATAAAATAAAATTTTAAAATTAAAAATATGCTTATTTAATAAAGAATAATATCAGTTTAAAACAGAAAAGTAACCAATCTCTCAACTCTCCTAACAGTTAGGTGATAACAAAAAAATAAAATTAAAGTACCAATCTCTCCATTAAGTGAGAACAAATAAAATATTTTACTTCCAAATGATACTCACAAAAAAAGTGGATCTTTAAAAATAAAAGATTTTCATCTATGACATCAAAATATATTAATTTTTCAAAATAATATTAATTATTTATTTTAAAACATTAATAATCAAAATCCTTTTTAACACTACCTTAATAATCAACACTCTTTTTTTATAAAATCTGCGAATAAAAAAAATTAAAAAAACAAATAATAAACTTGTATCTATTGATTTTTATTTTTTTTGTTAAATTCTTTTTGTTTTAAAAAAAAATTAAAATCTACTAACCGTTTCTGTTATTATACAACAATTAAATATACACATTTTTATATTATAGAAATATTGAACTAAAACAATTTAAAAAATGAATGATCCCATTAGAACTCAGATCAACTCAAAGATAATGATATTTTTAAAAAAGGTTGGTATAGTTACTGGAGAGGAGAGAGAGACGTAAATAATAAATTATTATAGAAGAACCAACAGAAAGAAAAAAAAAAAGATAGAAAGGGAAAAGAAGAGAAAGAACACCTTTCAATATAAAAATAACTACAACTATTCATTATTTAAAATAAATTACTAATCCTAATCAATTTAAGAAAGTCATTACAAAAGGGTTACCTCCATATGGTTTATATGTTACCCTAAGGACTATATCCTACAAATGAGGCAGAGTTCTTCTCGGATTTGATCAATTGCTCCAATAACCTAAATTCAAAAATAGCAAGACAACCACCAATTCATTATATGAACATTTGGAATGTTGTTGCGTTGGGCTGCACACAGAAAATAATAAATAATTATTGGTGTGATCAGATATCCAACTTCAAGTCTCATTACCCTTGTTACAATCTCCATATGGTTTTGTGTTTTCTTTAACAACAATACTTGCATCACTAAAATCATGTCCCACAAACCACATCTTGAAGGAAGCACTTTTCACCTCTCCTGTTCACGTAGGGCATTCTTCATGAAGTAACCAAGGTTGAATATATCAGGAAAATTCAAAACAAATCTCTCACAAATACAAAGATAAAACTGTTTTGACAGATACGAATCCCTAACTGCAAGTATTTTTTTGGGTTTGCAAACAATGTCTTGAAATCTCACCACACCAAAAATAAAAAACAAATAAAAGCTATAATTAAATAAAAAAAACTATAATTCATGGATTTTATTTATGCAGAAGCAAACACACACGTACCTGAGTCGAGTTCAATAAGCCTTAGCAAGTCCAGCTTGCACAGGTCATGATGTATTAATTCAAGCATAAACACACGAACTATAATAAAAAGTTTCATTAGTCTTCATCTTGACTTTGGAGTAAAATTAATCAAAAAATTGAAGGAAAAACCTTGTTAATCACAATGCAAAACGAACTTGCAACGAAGCATAATGTGACTGAGAAAGATGATGAAATCTTCGCATGACTCTTTTTCTCAGACTCCCCTCACGGTTTTCTTTTGGCTTGAAAAAAAAACAAGTTTAAAGGACTAATCGCATGAAACCACATCGACTTCTCGATCTTTCTCCACTTTCTCTGGAAAATCAAAAGCAACATCCACAACCAATCAATGAAAAGGGCAACACTAAATAGAAAGGATTTTGCAAAGTGAGAATTATTTAGAGGAAACTGTTGAGATCTAACATTTACCTTATAGAACGAATTTCCATTCTTTACTGGAATGAAAGACGAAACAACATCAATAGAGAGAAAATGAGAGTTTACATTAGATTTCGTTGATTCAAGGAATAAAAAGGTAAGATATGAGGAAATGAAAAATCTATTTGAATCAAATTGAAAACTGTTGTTGTGTAAATCAAATGATAAATTGTTCTGTATCAAATCAAGAACTGCTCTCGCTGATTCAAATTGTTTCCTAAATAAATTAACCGTTCTGCTGATTCAAATTATTTCGTAAATAAAATAAAAAAAACGTTCTGCTGATTCAAAAAGAAAAGCAACAAATAGAAAATTAAATTCAAAATTGTCTATAAAGTAACAAAAAACGGTTATTTAGGAGAATTCTCTTTATATTTAACTGTTCTTTTAAAAAAAAATATATATAAAAAAAAGTTACAAAATAATAAAAATAAGAACAAAATAGAAATAAAATAAAATATTAATAAAATGTAACTGATTTTGAAAATAAATCAAACCGCTCCTCCACCTCTCTTTCAATTCATACTTATTCCTCCACATCTCTTTCAATTCAAAATCACTCTTCCACCTTTCTTTCAATTCAAAATTGCCCCCATTATGTATACCAAATATTGTAGAAAAAAAATGACACAATGACCATAATACAATAATAAAATTAAATATTAATATAAGGATAAAATGGAAAAAAATGAAGAGTAGTTAAGAGGGGAATCCCATATATATATATATAGGTATAGATATATGATACCACCCTCAAATTACCACTTAGGTAACTACCATTTTCATTTATCAAAATTAATAAAATACAACAACACAACTTTCATTATACATATAATCCATTTTATTCAAGTAATATTACAATCATAAACATTTATCTAAGTACTTATATAAATTGAATACCAAATAAGTATTTAAAATACCTTAAAAAACATGCATTAAACCATAAGAAAATATTGTTTGAGTGAGATCTCCTTCTTTGAGAAATAGAGGTGAGAGAATTGTTTTAGTCTTTTCCTGGCTCAAAAGGTAGCTTGGACACTTGAACAATATGACTTCTCACTTGGATACCTAATTGGACACTTGAACGACCAAACTATTAACCAAACTATTAAAGGAGAAAAAGTTGTCATGACATACTCTCTCTCTTAAACTACTACATGGGAGCTTGAGTGATGAGTCTTTGCCACATCATTAATTAGCTCAAATTCAACTCAAAATAAATCTATTATTGTTCAAATAATTCAAATTCTTTAACACTATTGAATCATCCATTCAACATTACTAACAACCAAATATTTTTGAAATCAATCCACATCAAAATAACTACACTTGAACCAAATAAACAATAACCATCATGAGTTATCTAATATAGGGTTGTACTCACATCAACTCAAGTTAATTACATTTTAACAACTTCCATTACCTTAAATTTATGTGCTCATCAAGAAAACACCCATAAAGTAGGAGAAGAGCTACAAAAGTCCTAAATTACATCAAGAAGTATGGTTCAAAAACTAAACACGTTATTATAGACATAAACTAGTAGATATTAATAATTTTCGATGATATTGTACATATGAAAAAAAAATCCAATCCATGTACATTAAATAAAAGAAGAGGATATATAAACAAAAGGGGAAAAAGTCTTATTTTAATGTTTAAAACTAGATAGAAGAGTTAGAATTGATGATCTTGGTTGTATAAATTGTTTATGAATTCAACAAATTTTTTGATTTTACACAAATCATTTAGTGGATGAGAAGGAATCTTAATAGGAGAGAAATGAAGTAATCTTTTATTTAAATTGTTGAGCGAATTATACTTTAGACAATTACTATTTTATTTTAAGATGACATGTTATATTATATGATTTATATATAATTAGAAATATTTATGTATATATGACATTAATATATTTGTAGAAATAAGATTCAGTGAATGGATTGAAAGTGAAGTTAATGTATGTGTGTAATTGTTTGATGATGTAATATTTGAGATTCTTGAGTAATTATATGTAAGTTTATTGAATTGAGTAAGTTATGTTAGATTGGATATGGATGATTTTAGAACTTCACTGATGATCTAAATCACGTAGATTAAGACATCAGGTGGTAAATAGTTAGAAAAACAAATTACATTATCATTACATACGTTTGGTTATACAATTGATTTACCCTAACTTATGGAGTTGAGGTCCACGAGTAGACTAAAAGTGCTTAAAATGAGTCAATGTTAGTATATGGTGGGACACTTAATTCAAGTATCCAGGAAGACATTTCTTTTTTATTTGATATCCATTTGAGTAAGAGTTAAAATGGATCATATAGGTTTGGATTGACATGAATTGGTTTTATTGGTTTTGTTTGAATCATGTCTTAAATACATTTGTACATTGATCATAAATTCTTAATAGCCTACCTTTCTTTTGTTTTTCACATGATTTTTTACTGATTGTATCAAGTACACGAGCAAATGATGTTTTGAGTCCATAAAAAAGTTTTGTAAAAACATAATGTAAGATCCTAAAAGTTTTGAAATAACTACATAATATAAAAAATCAAAATAGGATCTTAAAATTATGTAATTCTAAAAAAAAAAATATAGAAGTCACAACAAATGTATACATATAACACTATCTATCAAAATACATATTTTATCATTTTTTAAATAGATGATAATAAAAAATTATTTCTAATTTTACTAGCATAATTCAAATTTTTTTATAGGCTTTATTTATCATAACAAAATAACTAAACTACTTTTATTTTATGATTTTCAATTTTTCCTTATAATAAATATATGTTTAAATAAGTAAAGGCGACAAATGTAAATAAAAACAGAATAAATAATGTCATCTATTTTGATCATGAGTTTACTCGTACATAAAATAAAGGAGTCAAAAAGTGTTTTACTAAGTTAAAAGTGAGTTCCAAAATGTTATAGGCAATAAGTATGAAGATCCTAAGCTGAATTCAATGTGTATATCTTATTCTTTTAAGGATACAAAAACTCTTATTAATATTCATTTTACGCAAGGATGCAAAGACTCTTATTCATATTCATTTTACCATAACCATGGGACATCACCCTTATTTTTCCTTTGATCATATAAATTATGGTTGTGACTGCTTCTTTCATAAAGTAATAATGTGAATAAGGTCTTATATAATATTAGTTAATCGATCTTTTTATATTTATAAAGTAATTAGTGGAATTTGTTATTGATGAGGGTATAATTATCTAGATGATATTATCGAAGTTTTCTAGTATGATGTTAGTACTTGGGTGATCAACCCTCAATAGGTTAATTTTTCTCGAACAAAATTGTAACCAAGAGAACGATTATCTTCTACCTCGATCGATTGGTCTTCCACTTACTCCCTCCTTTCTCAGAACAATTTCACAACTCTCCCTTCGTGCTTCTCCTCCTCGTCTTCGTACGCTCCAACCTCGGATCGTACCCGCAAAAGACACCCTAAAGCTCAAGTGAGATCTCGATATTCGGTATATTAATGCAGAATGATGACGTACCTTATTTCTCAAAATCTGTGTCTATTTATATGATTATCATGGGCCCTTTGTTATTGGGTTGAATTAGGATTTTGGATCATGAATAAGAATGTATTACCTAATGCTTAACTACTGATTAGTCTTATTAATATTCTATTTAGGCATAACAAATTTAATCGTGTCAGTCGACCCTGATCAAATGCTGTGACTTCCAACTGTCATACAAACAGATACACTATTGTTACATTAGTGATTCTCTTTTTTAACTACATATATATGAATATTTACAATTTGTTATGCTTAAAAAGAAATTTAAATCTTTATGTAACAACTTTTAACATGAATTTTTTTACATGGGACATACATTACACTTGTTAAAAGTTCACAAGTTATTATTTCTAGAAAGGTCCACTATACAATTGTAACTTTCATGTTGCTTACAACATTTGTTTCATCTAAGTAACTCTATTATTGAACATATAACCCCTTCTTCAAATCTTCAATTAATAATTTTTTGTTATTTTCATTCTTCTTTTTTACTTTCAACTTTTTTATTATACAAGTAATATCAATTATTCACTAACTAAATATGTAGCACAATATAGTCATGTAATTTTTTTTGTCATGTAGATGATATCTTACGTAAATATTTTTTTTAATATATTGGATTATTAATTGTACACGAACTTATAATTTTAGTTATTTGTATAAAAATATCAGTATCATACTTACTATAATAACCATTTTTTTTTCAAAACAAAGTATCTGTATTTTGAGGTTCTTATTCTTTATTTAATTTTTATTATAAATTAGACATTATTAATATATTAATTTTTTTTACATAGATTCTAAAACTTAAAATTATTTATTATATTGATTAACTTATTATATTTTACACTTTGGCAACGTTGTTATTTATCTGTATTTATATTTATTAAAACAAATTATAAATTTATGTTATATTATTCTAATTTATTATAGACTGTATTCATTGTTTAAATATTACAATAAACTTTATCTTTGTTATGAAAATTTATATTGATAACAATACAACCAATACAGTAATTATATATATTTTTAAAAATTAATAATTATAAAAGTAGTAGTTGATTTTTAATAAATACGAATATATGTTTTTTTAAAAAAATATATTTATAAGAGATAAATAAAACATTAAAAGTCCCGTGCCTGGCACGTGGTGAAGTAGTTGAGTAACAAAGGAACCACCACATTTTGGGTTCTTCCTCACTCACCCTTCCCAACGGAACCAACCTTCCATTGTCTGCGGTTATGGCTTCCCTCTCCCAAGGCGATCACCAACAGGTCTCTCTCTATTCTCTATCTTGTAGTTCGATTCACAAGCTCCACATGAACTTCACTTCGTTTTCGTTCATCAGAATATTATGTCAATTTTCTTCTCTAAACACTTATTTTCTTCTTAATATTTTGTGAATTCATTCCATTTGAATTGAAAATCAAAATCGATTAATGAAGTAAAATTGTTGCAAAAAAGCACCGGAAACTCCTAAATTAACCGTGTCTTAGCTCTGTTCTTGCTATTGTTGTGGTTTGATACATTAGTAAAATGATGTTTTTGTTTTTAATTGATTTGAACTAGTTTTGGTTTTGTTTGGCAGATTCTGGTGGAGCGCAAATTAAATGCGAGAGTTTTGACCCTAAACAGGCCTAAGCAGTTGAATGCCCTCTCTTTTTATATGGTACTACTTTAATCGGTTCAATGCGTTGTTGATGAAAAATATCAAATCAATGGGTGTTTTTTTCAACAAATTCGTGATTTGTTATGTACATGAACATAATATTGATTGTTGATTGGATTACGTTTTACCCTCTAAAGTAAGTTGTTCACTTTAGAGCAGCTGGATCCAGAGTCTAAATGAATGCGATAATATGGTTTCACTGATTAGGAATTTTTAATATTAAATGTGTTAGGATAGGCCCAGTATACTGCCCCAATAAACTATAAACTATGTTAACCTAAATGTCGCATCTATTCTATCAAAACTATGACTATAGTCTATAGAATACTAAGACTATTAAACTAGAAACTAGGGTTAACTATACACTTTTCTTATTTTTCTCTATTTTCAGATATCACTTATATATGTGACATTTAGGTTAACATAGTTTATTGGGTCAGTATACTATTGGGCCTAACAAAATGCCTGAAGAAGTTGTGTGTTGAAATGAGAATTGAGATTTTTTAAAAATATATTATTGATTATTTCTTTCACTGTCTAAGTCTTGTCTGATTATTTGTTTACTGCTGCCATATGCCTTAGATTGGCTCAACATAAAACATAATTATGCTTCTGTCCCATACAATAGGGAACGGAGGAAAAATGAGAAAAAGGATTAAATATAAAAATAAGTATTAATGTGTTAATAGGGACTAAAAGAGTGCAATTCCATTTCTAATTTCCTATTTTCTTACTTTTATCTGCAATCTTTTTCTGTCTTGTTAATTGTTGTAGGTTTCACGTCTGCTTGAAGTTTTTTCTGAGGATGAAGAAAATTCTGATATTAAATTGGTTGTCGTGAAGGTAATCTCCTTTTAGTGACCACATTCAGTAGACTTTTACTCTATGGAAAAGGAACAAAACAAAACAGGCTGCTATTGGAATTGAATTGAGAGGGTTGGCTGAAGCATATCAGTCTCTGAAAAAGTTAACCGGTCGTTTGGTCCTCAAATATATTTTAGAGCCTAAAAATAATTTAAATTTTTTGGGGACTTTTTTTTTTTCAAATAAAAGTAGATGTGGAAGGGGCATCACTATACAAAACTTTAATCCCAACCAACTTGGCGCTCTAGCTTTTATCAATAATTTGCAGCACACCAAAATTAAAGAAGCAGAAGAGAGTGGGGACTAAATCAAACCAAACCCACTAAAACTTAAAAGTTCTATAGTTTGACAGACCAAAACTATCTCTAAAAGAGTGACGCTTAACAAAAAACGGGAAATCATCCCACTAAACTAAATCCTAAAGAGTAATACCATGTACAACAAGTTTATCAGCTCAACTATTTCCCTCTCTAAAAATGTATGAAACCCTAAAATACATATGCTTCATGATCTTAAGACAATTTTGTCCACTTGTTTCTTAACTTCCAAGGAACCAAGGATACATCAGAAAATGCTTTAACAACCTATATGAATTTATCTCATCATGTCAATATGAAATTTATCTGCATTATATACATGTATTTCCACTGAAGATAACTTTAAAATTTGTCTTTATAAACATTTGTAGTGTAAAAATTAGACAGACACAATTTAAATAAAGTGAAAAAGGTGATTGTGAAAGAAATTAAATAGATATTGGGTGAGTGTACTACTCCACCTTCATTACAGTTGCAGTCCTTCATTGCCATGTAATCTAGAGTATGATCATTGAAAATTTTGCACAAGAGAGGGTGCACTATTGCATTTTCCATAGTTTAAAGGGGCATATTTGATATAAAACCTTTCATATGGTTTATCACAAAAGTTAAGGGGGCATTGGGAAGATAAATGTTGACAATCAAAGATGAAGATTACGTGCTTTTATATGATGGCGAAGTTTCAACCAAGATGCAGAGCCCATGTTCCATAATGCATGCACATCATATTTACTATGTGAATTCCTTGATTCTCTTTTCCGTCTACAGAGCTCTGTAATTAATAATTGTTCTGTAACTTGATGTTCTGGTTTTACGTTTTGTTTGCATTTTGATTGTTTCTATTATATTCTTTGGTTTTATTAATGCTTTGCTGTCTTGTTGATGATGAAAATGTTTGCCAACTGCTAGTTTAGGGTCACACCCAGGCCAATTAGGCAAGACGACAGTCCCTACTTTGTAAAGTTAAAACTATGAAGGATACTGTTGGAATTAGGTGGAAAGATTAGATATATTTGTAAAATAGGTGTGATAGTAATTACTGGTTTGCTTTATGAGCACTTGTAATGCTGAGTATTATGGATATATACTGTTTACATTTAGCAGTTTAGGCACTGAAACACATGAAATATTAGTTTTTGAAGATAGTCTCCTTCCTATGAGTCAAGCATGACAACATTATACCAATAGTAGAAAGTCAAGTGACTCAAGTCTACTCCCCCCCCCCACATATTCCTTAGTGTCTTCAATTTGACAACCTTTAGTTTACTTTTATTTTTGAGAATTTAAATTATTAATCTAAAGAGGATTTGGAAAGAATCATGAAACTAGTTGGGTTGGTAACTGGTTGCTGCTTAGTGTTTGGATTTTTAAGGGAAGCTTTTAACCATTGACCTTCTTTGGGCCAGTATACTTTTTATGTTCTCTCTGGTTTTTTTGCAGGAATTTTTCTGCCTAGACTACCTGTTTTTTGGTGAAAATCCAGAGCAGTATTTTGTTGGGAAGTTATGAAAAGTGAACCAGGAAGTAATAAAAGTAGCTACTTTGTAATAATTTGGCTAATTGTTCCTTAATGATAATACTTTTTCAGGGCTTCCATTTTTCCAAATATTCCAGTTTTAGCCTTTTTATGAATATTTGTTTTTAAAATATAAGAGAGGATGCAAGTTGCCTTCTATGTTGCTTACTCATTGGTTAGTGATAAACTTCTACTGTTCAAACAATTCATGTAATATATGTAAATGCATGTATTTTTGACTTTAACAATTAGAAAGAGAAGTCATGGATAGAACAAAACTATATTTTTTTGAACATAATTTTTCTTATTTCAAAGAGAAAATCTTGATTTTCTGACTTTGGCTTGTCTTGTGGCTACCTATATTAGGGAAATGGAAGGTCTTTTTGTGCTGGTGGTGATGTGGCAGCTGTTGCTCGTGAAGGAAGTAAAGGTATGTTTTTGTAAATAGCAGATTATTAGGATAAAAAGTATTCTCAATATTTCCATAGTAATCAGGAAAAAATATCTTTAGAATCTTCCTATTTATTTCAGCATATTTTTATTTCCTTTTTTTAAAGGTTTTGGTTATTACAAATACAGATGATGAAAATGTAATTGGTGGGATAGATATCAATAAAATTATTCTTTAATTTTCAAGTTGGTATCAAAGTTCCTGATCTTGGAAGCCTTGTATATACTTAAATTTATCAAGACATTTTGGGACCAACACCATTCAAGAGATTTTGACAAATTCCATAGAGGTGTTGAGTGTCATTTGTTTACAATAGTCGAGCCTGTTTTCATTTGTTTACTTAAAGATGCTGCAGTGTTGAGCATCAATCTTAGAACAACAAGGACGATTCTTTTCATCAATGGAGCCTGCCGTTTGAGTAAGATTTTTTTTTTTGATCAGCAAAGAATAAATAAAATAAAATGAGACACTTCAGGGGTGTCTTAACCCTTATACAAAACTCCAAAACAGGTTTCCTAGAACCCTACCAACTAAGGATCCAACAAACATTGTACTACCTATCAAGCTAAAATCCCATACAGAGGTAAATAAACCCAGCAAATACAGTTATATCACCCCACCAGAGAGGTCACACCCTCAAACAAGAGCATACATCCAACATCCAACAACCAAACAAGGTCTTTGCCATCAAGCTGGAGGACCTTACCCAAGAGACAAACTCAACAAACCAATACAATACACACCATTCAACAACTAAGTTATAACTATGAACCGACTAAGTTGTACCAAAAACCCAATTGCTAACAATGACAGACCGATCCTTATAAGAAAGAAACATAAGCCAAAAAGCTTTTGCCACACTCAAACACCGTAAAAAATCCAGCACCAAACCAAAAAGCATACAGCAAAAACACTTTCTTTACTGCAGCACAGAACAAAGTCATCAATCCGACCCTGTCAAAAAGGAATGACCAACACACCTGCACATCCACGCAATACCTTCCAAGCCTCAGTCCAACCTTGCCAGATAGGAGTTACCAATGAAACCTGCACAAACCTCATCACGACTACCAAGACTGAAAAAACGTTAGTTAAAACCGCAAAAAATCAAACTTTCAAATACCTCATACAACAAAGAGGTTCCAGACACCAGTCCGAGTAAGAGAAAACAACAGATTTTTCTTTTACTGTGACCCAAGACCAAGTCTTCCTTTGTACCAGTAAAAACCTCCACAAGATCCACCCGCCCATTCTCAAACACAACCCTATTCCTGTGATTCCAAATTTCACTCACAATACCTACCCAAATACCCCCCCAACACCTGGTAACTGCGTGGTTTAGACCAATAGGTTTGAACATCCTAAAATGCTTTTGTGCGTCACAATGAAGCACCAAAGGGAGCCCCAACCAAGTGAGACACAAACCCCAAATTCTCCAAGATATCTTACATTCAAAAAATAAGTGTTTTACCGACTCTTCTTCCACACCACATAGGGGGCATCGATCACTCGTCAAAGGAATGCCACGTCTCGAAAGATTGTCCTTAGTAGGAATGGCATTACGTAACACCCTCCAAGCCATAAAGTGTGCCGAAGGTAAGGTCTTTAGAGTCCAAAAAATCGCAAACAAATCCTCCCCCACTACGGGCTCCTCC
>Ga0123342_1008389_pt1 | contig 13030 bp, 7 predicted proteins | sample Turbeawhitnodule_FD_89960 | JGI IMG/M metagenome (GOLD analysis project Ga0123342, IMG submission 89960) | Root nodule microbial communities of legume samples collected from Mexico - Turtle bean Mexico white nodule | ecosystem: Host-associated > Plants > Roots > Nodule | place: Mexico: Nepantla...
AGACATTTGAGGATCTTGATGTTTAGCTCTTCTTTTTCAAAGGTTTTCTCAAGGCTCATGAGGTGATTGATGATGTGAGTGAACCTCTTCTGAACTTCAGCAATAGTCTCACCCTTGAGCATTTTGAACATTTCATACTCTTGGATTAGAGTATGCTTTCTGCCTCTTTTCACCTCATTAGTATCTTCATGAGTTACCTCCAAGGTGTCCCACATTTCCTTTGTTGATTTGCATTGAGAGACCTTGAAAAATTCATCTGAAAAATTCAAGGCAGAAGTTATTATGTTTTTAGCAATGCAATCAAATTTGGTCTTCTTGCTTTCAGGTGGAGAACAAAAACTCATACCTTTCACTTCCTCTCAGTGAAACAACTATTACTTTGGAATATGTGGAATTGGTATTGGGTTTACCTATTGACAGAGAGGTTGTCACCGAGATTACAAGTGGTGATTTAATATCTTTGTGTGAGCAGTTTGCTTAGATTTATACCACCCTCTACAACGGTAAAATGAAATTAATTTGACTTGGCTTAACAACACTTTTCAAGAACTGCCACATCATGCAACTGATGATGTTATTGCTCAACATGCTCGAGCCCACATATTAACACTTATTGGGAGCCAATTGATGTCAGATTCTTCAGGTAGTAAGGTACATTTAATGTATCTATTATTGTTGGCTGACTTGAACAACATCAGGAATTATAGTTGGGGGTCAGCTGTATTGGCTACTCTGTATCGTGCGCTCGATCACGGAATAGACTTTAATCAAGATAATATTAGAGGTTGCACGTTGCTTTTACAATGTTGGGCATGACAACGCCTAACATGCATTTCTCCACAACTTCAACCATTGACCGATGAAGAAGTTCAACAAGGGGTTGGTTTCCCACTCGGGAAAAGATATGTTATTTTTGTATTAATTTTTGAGACAAGAAAACAAAGTTTTTAATATTCCTTTACTTACGTTAGGTGGACTCGAAGGATGCATAGGACGCACACAGGAGGAACCACTGCTCCACAAATACGAGCAACGCTTGAAGGCATTAAAGCTAAAGAGGTTGTGACCAATATATAAACTAACATATCATTTTAACTGGAAATTTCATATTACTGATGTTTCAAACATTTATTTACATTTTCTTTGGACTCCATATTGAGTGGATTATGTTAGGCGTTTGATCACTATTGAGGTTTCCCCAATTGCACGAGTTCCTCTCATATGTTTCACAACAGTTGAATTTCATTAGGTTGATAGGGTTATGCGCAATTTGGATTTCGATAGAGTATTCCAAGTGACTCATTCAACCTTAATCAACTTCACAAAGAGGATATGAGAGGACAAACTAGTCGATAATAGCCACAATATCATGTCGCATGGATAGCTATGTTGAATGACCGTCATAATCATCTAATTCTCGAAAATCAGTTTAACAGAAATGGCCATTTGCATGACAAGTCAACATACATGCAATGGTACATCAACCATACTATCCACTACATCTCACCTATACAGTCATCGTCCGTTGACAATGTAAGTTCAATTACAAAATTATTTATTATTCTTCATTCACTCATCCAAAATTAACACATATTTTCAACATCATGTCGGGTCTTCTTCTCAAGTTGAATCGTTTCAACAACAATCTTTTCGTCCGTCGGGTGTTCAACCGACCCAATTGTTCGGATATAGAGATCAATCTAACATGTCATTCCAATCATCATTCCATCAACCACCTTTCAACTATTCAACATTTCCATCTCAACAACAATTTTTAGCTAGTCCATCAAATCCCTTTGCAACCTCTACCATGACCCCTCATCTGCCTACAATACAATGTCATTCATGCAGTATTATTGACCAACAATGTCTTCACAAGTATTTGAAATCAGAGTGATGACAATGAAGTCGAAGGCACTGACGATCATATTCCACCTTTGCCCCTCCTACCCTTCCATCCGAACAACAGCCACAAGAAAGACCACAAAAGCAACAAAGAAGACCACCATGTGGCACAGGTTATCATAGATGACAACATTTCCTACATTTATATTTTCTAATCATGTATAAATTGTACTTATTTATCATTTTATCAACTACAAATACTACTTCACGAACATAATTTCAATGTTTTAAAAACAACAAAAATATTTTTAGTTTTAACAATATTTAAAAAGGACTAAATATTTTACATTTATCACACAACCTATTTTAATCCAACTTAATTTTAGGTAACTTTGTTTTTTGTGAAAACAAAATTTAGTTTTAATTTTTTTAATATTATTTATCTATAAAATACAATTTTTCACAATATTCTTATTTTTATTCACTTCATGTAATTTTAAACAATTTTTAAAATATTATTATATACATTTTTTAATTTTAAAAAATATTAATTATTTTAAAAAAATCAACTGAATTTTTCAACCGAATTAACAACTTTAATTGAGATAAAATATACTAAAGTTGTCAATCAAGTGTCCAATTTTATTTAAACTGAAGTTGTTAATCCGGTTGGTAACTTTAATTAAAAAAAATGGACAGATTAATGAATTTAATTGATGTTGCCTACACCATTGACAACTTTGACTAAAAAATGCCAATTCCTGTAATTTTTTTCTCATTGAACCATTTACGTAAATCTAAAACCATTTTGGTAAAATTTTCGCAAAGACAAAACCAGCTTCCAACATTTGGTGAGGTTTATGTGCGATGGTGCGGTGATGCTGTGCGGTGGTGCTGTGATGCGGTGGGTGAGATGGAAGTTAGGATTTAGGATTTTTGAAGAAGAGAAAGAGAAAAATGAGATATGAGATTTCTGCAACAGAAAGCGTGAAACTAAGAAAAAAATTTGTTAAAATTACATATTTTTAATTATTTATTTACAAAATATTTTTAAAATATTTATTTACTGGAATTGAAAAAATATTATTTTTTAGAGTGGAATAATAATTTAAAAAATAAAGTCAATTTATTCTTTTTCTAATTTATATTATTAAAGAATTTTAACATTTAAAGAAAATAGATATGAAAACATTACTTAAGGAAATGGTGTATGAAGGAAGGGAGAGATGAAAAGAGTGAAAAAATTATTATATTTTTTATGTCAGATAAATATTTTAACTGATATAATAAATTTTTAGTCTAATATATTATGACTGGTATATTATAACCATCATAGTAAATTGGTATGAATATTTTTTATGATAGTTTTCATTTCATTTTAACTGACATAGTAAATATCATATTATTTATAATTGTACCACTGCTTAATTTATTATGACGGGTGAATTACAACCGTCATAATAAGTTATCATAAAATCATATTTTTGCACTAGTAAAATCCTCCCATTTAATCCATGCAATTTTGTTTTCTTCCTTCTTCCATCCCCATAGAATTTTCCTCTATACTCTAATAATGTTGTTGCTTACAAATATTAGAATCTTAAATAAAGATAGATAAAACAAGGGTACAACAGATAATACTAATTTTATGAGACACACCCTATCAGTAAATGATAAGTTCTACCCTTCCACTTTGAAAGCTTGTTTTTAATTTTAGGTACAACCTCATCCCAAAACTTAGTATTTCTAGAGTTACCACCAACAATTATGCCTATATATTTAAAGGGAATTGGAATTTTCCTTACCGTTTAAAATAAAAGTGAAAGTAAAGAGCTCATCTCTCTTAATCCCAACATTTACTAGAACAAATATAGTTGTTGATTCCAAACATACTTTTATCAAACTTATCCACTTACTAATAAACCCAAGCCTTCCCATCATATAATACAAAAGATCACAACTTACAGAGAGAATGTTTGTTTGACCTAGCCTTGAATAGTCATTTGGGTTCGTGGATAACTTCTTGTGAAGTTGGGTCATATCAGGCCCTCTAGGTTGGAAAGAATTTGTCATCGAATTTAGAGCTCCTGTAGATAACATAGTTAGTTTGTTCACATAAAAGATAAGAAGGTTTTGAAAGGTGAGAAGTGAATCAAGCTTATGTGCATCTTTTGAAGTTTTTGTGTATTAGTCCTATATACATGTTTTGTTTGTAGAGAATATATCGGGAGAAAGTGAATTTTATGTGTAATGCCTCTTATAAGGTGAAAACCTTTGGGAGGATTTTGAAAATCATCCCTAAATTTCTCTAACAAATATTTCAAGTATTTAGAACTGTTAGTGGATGAAAAAGATAAGGAATGAGAATACATAGGATAGGTAGTTTTTATTTTCTTCCTGACCCTTTTCATTTTCTCTTTTTATTTTCATTTTTATTTGATCCTCATTAACTTCTTTTGAAAATAAAGGTTTTAAGATAATCTTGTGTCCTTGGAAGTTGCAAGAAATTTTGTTGGTATTTTTTTCTATCATATTGCCAAGGCCTTCCCAAAAGCACATTTTGGCTTCCATTGGCACAACATCACACAAAACTTCATCTTTATATTTTCCAATGGAAAATGTTATGAGGACTTATTTATTAACCATTATTTCACCCTTTTCACTAAGCAATTGTAATTTATAAGGTTTTGTATGAGAGATCATGGGTAATCCAAGCTTCTCCACTACTTTTGTACTTGCCACATTAGCACAACTACTCCCCATCTATGATCATGGAACATAACTTGTTGTTGATAAGGCAGCGAGTGTGAAAAATATTTTCTCTTTGGATTTCATCAAAAGGCTTTTGAATTGTTCCCAACATTCACCTTGCCACCAATAATTCACCTACACAAGGAATTTCGTATTCATCTTCACTAGGGGTTTTAGAAAGGGTAGTGTTTAGATCTAGAAGATGGAGCACTATTATCACTTACTATTATCCCTACTTTTACCATCATGGTTCTTTTATTAGGGCAATTTGCAGCTATATGTCCAAAACCTAAACATTTAAAACATTTTTTATTTGAGGTTTTGGTTGGCGATTTAGGACTAGAAGGAGAAGGGTTGTCTTTAGAAAGTTGTTTTTGTGAGGTGGATTCTCTAGAGAAAGTGGAAGGGAAATCTCGATTTTGAAATTTATTTTTGTCCGTCCAAGATGATTTGTAAAAGTCATCATTATGAGTATTTTGAAAAGAGTTTTTCTTTAAAACTTGTGATTCGACCTTGATGACTAGGTGAACCAATTTTTCCAAAGAGGTATACTCATATCGTTCTACAACATTTTAAATTTCTCTTCTTAATCCACTCACAGATCTAGCTATCTTTGACTCTTCACTTTCATGCATATTAATTTTAGTCAAAATAACTTCTAAATCCTTAAAGTATTCATCTACCGTCCTAGATCCTTGATGAAGTCCCTGGAGCTTCAACTAGAGTTCCTTCCCAGAATGAGGAGGAATAAACCGCGCGTCCATGCAAACCTTTAAATCATTCCAAGAGATCATGACTAGCCTCTTGTTTAGCCTAATGTCCATTACAAGTTGATGTCATCATTGGATGTCATAATTCTCAAACTCTAGGGAAGCTAACTTAAGACTTTGGTCCTCATCTACGTCGTATACATTAAAGATTTTTTCTTCCTTAGCTTCCCATCCTAGATACAAATTTGGATCACTATCCCCATTAAAACTAGGTAACTTTACAAAAGAAATTGTCTTCTTGTGTTGTTGATGATGGTGGTGCCTATCTTCATAATTGTGCCCTCTTCATTCTTCATCATCTTGCTCTTGACTTCCATAATGCCTTTGATACCTTGTGGCTCTCCTAGGCTTCCCATCTTCTTTGTTGGGTTTGCCTCTCTTGTGATTCTTCTAGCATTTGAAGTCTTTCCATCATTTGTCGTATATCCTTCTCTATTTGAACCAAACTCCTCTTGGTCTCTTTAAGCTCCACCATTTTCTTTTCCCTTTTGGGAAAAAGTGGCTTGGAAGATTCCCATTATGACAAAGGAGCCATAATTGTGTATAAACAAAATCAAACAATTAGTTTAAAGCAACAATTAATTCACTCACTCATGTGTATCACTCGACTTTTGAGAAAAGGATGAAAAATGGTTTAAGTTCACTCAAGAAAAGGGTTCCCAAATTTCAAGAGTCCACACTTGTGAGAAAAACTTCAAGTGAAAGAGGTCAAAACTCTTATCACTCACTCAAAAAGGACTCCACAAGAGAATTTAAAAACAGGTAAGAAAAGTTTAAAGAAAGAAAGCTAAACCAAAGTTGAATCAAGATGAAGACAAAACTATAAACAAGATAAACAATAAAAACATGTTTGAAGACTCAAAGAAACTTACTTAGACTTTAATTATGAAGTTTATGTTTAGAAATTGTCAAAGCATGAAGGATAAAATTCCACAGTTATGAAAGTAATTTGTCACACAAATAGAATCTTTTTTTTTAGCAATTTGAATTTTGAAAGGTGAATGCAGTTAACTTTTCTTTGTTTTTATGGATTCAAAATTTCCATATTCTTTTTTATGCATATTTTTAATTCACTTTTCAATTTTTGAAAATGATATTGGATTGAGATTCAATTCATATGAACACTTGCATTCTATGTTCGGAATTAAATCAACCACTACTCAAACAACTTATATTTTTTTTTTTAGTTCTTCACAATTAAAATCAAAATAAACATAATGGAATTAAGATGCCTAGAACAATAAGAACAAAATGAGTCAAACAAAAAGCAATGACAAATTTAAATGATAAAGATAACTCTTAAATCCGTGAATCTATTCACTGTCCTCCATCTAAAAATATGTACCTCCATTTTGTCCATTTTGTCCTAAAAAACAGATCTCACCCACGACTATTTTAAAAGATGATGGTCTAAGTAAACCAAGCTTAGTAGGAATAGAGGACAGGGGCTGCAACAACCTGTCATCCCTCCATTGTTGGGAGAGGGAGGTTTTCGTTACTTTGTGAAAAAAGTACCCTCCACTTTAGGACTCAAGAAACTCGGGCCTTCACTCAGATACCTCAGATAAACTCTCAACTTGGAGTGAGCAAACCTGCATTTTGCAATCAAAGCCCAACCCAAGGAAGCTACAATTTTATCCCACCACCATAGTTTGTTCATCTGCACAATTGATTTCCTTCTTCATATAAATCAATTTAGTTGTTATTCGGTATGCTCATCTTCTTTATGTGTACCAAAAATTCCTTCCTTTCTTTGATACACACCATCTTTTCCTTCGTGTCTGCTTTACAAAGGACAATTTACATGCAACTTCATATTGTTGACTCTTATAGCATCTAGTTCCTTTTCAAGCTTCCCACATCCAAAACTCTCACAAAACCATATCGTCTTCCCCACCTATTAAGTTTCTGACAAGAAACACCTCCCTTATTCTTCTTCATTCTTCTCCAGTGTTGGAATATCTTTGCCATATCTTTCTCACCAAAATTATTTAGAAAATAGGAGAAAAAAGGTTGTGAGGTTCCACCCGTCGCTAAGAACCATTGAGGTTTTTCACAAAGAGAATGAAAATCATATAAGAAATAAGATGATTTTAGTTAAAAAGAAACGGCATAAAACTAATTTTTGTTTCTCTTTCGGGATAATCTAATGTTTTAATACTCATTTGTTATTTCATAAAATTAACTTAAAACATTTAAACAATCAGCACTTGAGCTAATCCTTGAAAAAAATAGTTAATTGTAAACATTGCTACATTTTATTATTGAGTGTAAGAGAGTGTTCCACTTATACTCTCCCCTTTTGCTCCTAACGAAAAGAACCATAACATGAAGAGACCCAAAAATGAAGAGATTAGCATTGAATAACACACACTTATGTCCTCTAACTTTAACTTATAGTTTTAGCGTTTATAAATGAAGACATATTCCTCAATCCCCACCTCACGTAAATGACGACCACTTCACCTCCACACAGTTCAATACCTACTGTGGTGAAAAGAAAAAGTGCAAATTCAGATTTCATATATTTGTTTCCCATTTGATTCTTAAATTTGACCAAGTCTCTACATTCTAATTCATTCAAAAATTCGAATAAGATTAGGTTTATTATATAAGATGAAATTGCGCTAAATCAAAGAGTCAAAGGAAAACAAAAAAATCATTTAGGTTTCAAAGTTAAAACTAAATATTTGTTTGTATTATACGTTTTTCCATCCTTGTCGTTAGTTGCATCCGGTTGTGGTCCTGGAATTTAATTCCATCTGCCAAATAAAATTATTAGATATTTTGGGCGTGCTCTATTTCAGATATTTTTAAATTCTTTTATAAGAAATAAAAAAAAAACGAAGTAATTAATATTTTAAAATTTAATAAGAAGTCGAAATATAATAAAAAAAACGGAGTAGAAGTAACTGGGAAATAAAGTTCGTTGGAAGAAAAGAAGAAAAAGAGAAGAAGAATGAAAGAAGGGTCCCAACAACTTCTTGGAAACAGCCAATTGTGATATGTGTACTAAGAAGATAATAAAAATATATATAGTAAAATAATAATATTAAGGATTCTAACGTGGTTATATAAAAATTATGGATTATGAATATATAATGCTAAAGAGAAAAAAGGATATTCTAAGTTTTATCTTTCTTGAACTAGCAAAACACGCTGAAAATGACAATAGGGAAAAGTCGTTATGCAGACGCATAGAACTCACACATGACTTGGTCAATTGCAGTGTCAATTTGGAAGTTTCCAAAGAAATTGTTTCATTAAGCCATTTTTCCTTTTCTTTTTTACTTTAATTTTCTGTCATTTTAAAATTATAAAACAATACTAACTATAACAAACTGAAAAAAGAAAAATACATAAAATAATATAAGTGATTTATTTGATTGGGCAAATATGTGATAACAACCTCAAAGCCGCCTTTATTGAGAAAAAAAGTAACAATATTAAAACGCGTGAATACGAAAGAGTGTCACTTTAAGTTCAAGATGGTTGACCTTTAATTTGTGAACAAAGAAGTTAAAACCGACTCATATCTCTCATCTGCAAATTCACTGAAACTCTCGTCACCGTCACCATGGAACACCGAACGCTACTACTCAGCCTCGGATCGGCCAAGGATCTAAAAAAAGTAAATTTCTTCTCCAAGATGGACGTGTACGCCGTCGTTTCGCTCTCCGGCGTTCAAAAGATTAAGACTCCCGTCGACAGAAACGGCGGCGCCAACCCCACGTGGAACGTAACCGAGAACATAACTATCAACGAATCGCTCGCACGCCAGAACCGCTTGACCCTCGAAATCAAGCTCCGCTGCGAGCGCAACCTCTCCACCGACAAGGAAATCGGCCAGGTCCTCGTCCCCGTCAAGGAGCTTCTCGACCAACCCGGTGACGGAAAATCCTTCCAGCATGTTAGTTACCAGGTCAGAAAACCCTCCGGCAAGCCCAAAGGAGCGCTCAGTTTTTCATACAAATTTAGCGAAAAAATCACAGCGCCCGGGAAAGAGTCAGCGCCGTCAGCGCCGGTGCTCTCGGTTGCTCACATGACAGAGCCGGTCACGGCTTATCCTGCTCATTCTGTGGGGTCCACTTCTGCCTATCCAAGCGTGTATCCTCCTCCACCGCCGCTACAACATGCGGCCGGATATGCGTACCCTCCGCCGCCACAAGCGGGATATGCGTACGGTCCACAAGCGGCTTACGGATACGCGCCACAACCCGGGCACGGTTACCCTTCTGCTCCTGCTCAAAAAGCTGGGAAGAACAAATTTGGAATGGGATTGGGAGCGGGTTTGCTTGGAGGAGCATTGGGTGGGCTTCTAATCGGAGACATGATATCTGATGTTGGTTCTTGCGATGCTGGTGGATTTGATTTTTAATTTTTTTTTTACTACCTTTCTTTGTTTGCAGTATATATATAGTTTTTTTAGTATGTGAACTTTGAATATGGTTTTTGCAACAGTATACACTATTTTGTTACTTCTAGTTTGGTGTACAGGTGGTGTTTTCCTTGGCTAATTTTCCAAGTTTGGTTATGAATGTATGAGAGATCTTGTATAAGTGTTGTTATTTTTGTTTTTCGTTTAGGTTTTTGTTATCCTTGTACTTTTGGTAGTTCTCTCACATGTTAGTATGAACATGGGTAGGTACTTAAGTTGTGTTTGCATATTAGCATTATTATCTGTAGGTACTTCAAATTGTGTTTCATATTAATATTAGTATATATACTTAATTTATGTTTGCAAATTAACATTATTTTGTTTGTCATCATCCATTTCACTTTTGGGTAAATTCTTTGCAAAAAGATAATGTGAATTCATAAATGATATTAGAAATGGCAAATATATTAAGGAAAATGTAATAATTTATAGAGTTATAAACTTTGATGTAAGAAAAAATGACACCCATATATTAAATTTGGTAGAAGAATAATTTGAATGAGATGAAAAAATAGCATAGGTGTAAAATCAAACATTGTATTGGTAGTTGTTAGAGCGAGGATAATAATGCGTAATAATTAATTTATAGATTTATATTGCGTAATAATTTATTTATAGATTTATATTCATAGATAGGTTATAATTTGTAAATAATACTGAACTTATGACGAATAGTAATTTGTAATGTTGAATTATATATATATATATATAATAAGTTATGGATAAATTTGAAATTTTTTTATAGTGATAATAAATGTAAATAATAGTGACAATCAATTTCCTTAAATATATAATTTTGTTTTGAAGTAGCACGAGTATTGCTCATTTATGATGTTCTTAAGATCATCTTTGAAGGAGTTAAATCATGATACTAATATTTTGAAGAGATAACAAAGAAAATAAATGAAAATCAAGCATGTATCATAATTGAAACTTCAAAGTTTAATGTATTGGAGCTAGTGACTCCCCCAAGTGGGCAATGCAATGTCATGAAAGTGATATATATATTTTGGTCATATTTGTTCAAGATAACACTTAACATTGAATTTTTAAAATTTTCTATTGAAAATTGTAAAAAGAAAGCACGATAATTTTTTTTGAAAATTTTATATAGTATCGGTATTCTATATTTATATAGATGATAAAATATTCTGTTAGAAAATATTTGTGTAACAATTCAAATTTATACTCTAGGATTTACATATATTACAGTTGCTGTTATATAATTAAAATTAACAAAAAGTTTTTAAGAAAAAAACAATATTAAATAGTTATATATCAATTTTTAGTTTTTATCTCATAAAAAAACCATTTTATATTTATATATTTAAGAATAATTCATAAATTCATAGTTAATGGTTCTGATTTATCTCAAGACTGTTTTTCATTATCTATATTGTTAAATTAAATATTGTACCGATCAGTCATCGGGCGTCGTTGATCACTAGTAATGATGGGGCCACGTAAGATGGGTCCCACGAGCAGCGTGGGCCAGTGCCTTGTAAGGCACGTGGGCCAAAGTGTCGAGGAGTGGTCAGGCGTCGATCACCAGGATGTACTGATGTGTTCTCGACAGTATTGTGAGGACAATGAGAGATCGGACATTGGTGACTCAAACAGTAGAGCTGGGCCATAAAGGTGGACCACAAACCACACACCAGTTATCAGCTAGGGAGAAGCCTAGGTCACGAGGGTCCATGCGTGTGGTGTGGATGACGCGTTCAGGCGTAACACAAGTAAAGAGCCACTGGAAAAGATACGACCTGTGAGGGTCACGTTCCAGGGGTGAGCTGCATGCATGCATGGCACGTGAACAGCTAGGGTGCTCCCAAGACAGGTGACCCCAGAGATCAGGTGCACGAGGAGGCATCCAGGTGGTCACCCTGTCAGAGGTTGCACTCTAGTTAGGGAACCCCACGCGCTAGGTTGCCCTAAGAGTGGGTAACAGTAGCGTTGGGGCCCATCCCCTCAGAAAGTCTATTTTGGGTAGCGAAAACAGTGGAAACCCTAGGCTATATAAAGAGAAGTAACAAACTTAGTAAGGAACGATATTCATTTGCGCCGCTTAACACACATAGTGACACAGAGCTTTTACGCTTAACAGTTTGGTGTTTCCTAGTCCTAAGATTGACTTGAGCGTCAGAGTGCAAACGACCTTTAGGGTGCCCTTTGTCTTTGTGATTTCTGGTGCTTGATTGAGAGAGAGACACGAACGAAGGCACAGAGAATCAGGCGTAGGAGTATCGTGAGACGTGCAAAGACAACTGAGTCAACCGGTAGGAACAAATATCTAGTGCGATTTTAGAGAATTTTAAGCTTTCTATCTTGTTCTTTGTTCATCTTTGTAATGAATAAACAACAACATAATAACCAAACGTATAATAACCAAACATAACAAAGTCTCATAGTGAAACGAAAATAAATCTTTCTAACTTAGAAGAATTTACAAGAAAACAATAACAAATAAACAACAATAACACATTACCAAAATTACAAATAAAGACACCAAATAACATATCACCAAAATTTTGTGTAAAACTTCTCAAAACAAAAGTAAAAACCATAGATCATTAAGACCTGAGAAATAACTCCTATATGATCAATAAATAGTAAGTTAAATACAAAAATATTGTTAACATCTAGTCAAACAACAAAACAACTAATCTTACAAATAGATAACATGAAAGATGAAAATATACCAACAGAATATTAATTTTGTTTTATTAATTATTTTACTATTTTTATTTTTATTTTTCATTTTATTATAGTAATAAGATATATTTATAAATATTTAATTGTTATATCTTACATATCGATTTAAAATATAATTAATTATTTTTTGTAAAATTAATTATTAATTATTAAATTATTTTATTTTATAAAATATTAAATTATTTTATTTATTATTATAATATTATTTATTTAATTATTTATCGTATTATAATTTTAAATTAAATATTTTATTATATTTATTTAAATATAAAATCTATTAATCTACCAACACTACAAGAAAATCATGCAATAGAAACCAATTTTTAGAGACCAAAATAATTAGTTGCAATAGTAACTAAACTAGAGACCATTTTAGAAACTAAAAAAACAAATTGGTTTCTAAATTAGTTTCTATTATTGTTAAATAGTTTCTAAATTGGTATCTAATTAGCAACCAAGGTTTTAACTACCAATTATTTAGTTTCTAAATTTGGTAGCAAAAACATTGGTTGCT
>Ga0123342_1008390_pt1 | contig 13030 bp, 4 predicted proteins | sample Turbeawhitnodule_FD_89960 | JGI IMG/M metagenome (GOLD analysis project Ga0123342, IMG submission 89960) | Root nodule microbial communities of legume samples collected from Mexico - Turtle bean Mexico white nodule | ecosystem: Host-associated > Plants > Roots > Nodule | place: Mexico: Nepantla...
CCCCCCCCCCCCCCCCAACTCCCCATACAAAACATGAAAATACTTTTTTATCCTTCTTCAGTCTTCCGCATTAGAATAGCTTCTGGATTATGTAATTTTAGAAACTAATCATGCATATGAGAAATTATGTAATTTTAGAAACTAATCATGCATATGAGAAATTATGTAATTTTAGAAACTAATCATGCATATGAGAAAAGACTTCCGAATTATGTAATCCAGAAGTTAATTACGAATTTGAAAAAAGACTTATGTAATCCAGAATAGACAGAGGGGTATTTTTGGAAATATGAAAATTTATGGAAGTCAGATAAGAATATATGAAGGTGCAGGAAGAAACAGCCTACCTTTGATGAGTTTTACAGCTCAATATAAAATAACAAAGTGCAGCTGGACATAAAAACTATAAGTGCACTGAGTACAGATATATTTCTGTTTTTGCTAGTAACAAATAGTACAACACAACCAAAAAATGCAGACACGGGAGGGTTATCAAGTACAACCAATCAATTCTCACTCTACACACCTAGTCTAGAACTCTAATAGATAATAGAATTTAATATATCATATTTCTGGTTTTCACAATGATTTATTGGGTAATCTTGAGAAATGAATAGACATACTACCCACTCAATTTATGTGCAACTAGCCCACAAAGTTCTTTAATAACCAGAAAGACACGTAAGTTAGGATCATATTCATCTGGACTTCAATTTGTTTTGTGTAAAGGACCACCTTGCAGAGAAAGGGGAAATAACCTCCTGAATATTGTGGAAGAAACCTTTATCGTAAACATTATTCTTAACAACTACCACATCCTCTAGAGGTGATTTTCGAAAGAAGGCTCTCCATTTGCTCGACAAATGCTGTTTTTCACTGCTAATTCCGTCGATACTTTGCTTTAGGGCTTCAGCACTCACCTTTGCTTCTTTTAGCTTCCTTTGCCACTCCATGTGGTCTTGCCACTTAAAAGTCTGTGATCCACATAGAAACAATCAGCATACAGTTATACAGTTTTAGTTTTAGTTTCATTGAGCAATGAGGGTGCCATTAGCATCTCTCATAAGCATACAGTTTTCTGGCTAAATAAGACACAAAAATTGGATAATGATAAACAAAAGAGCAATTGTACTAGAGCAATTATGCATTCACAAATCAGCAAAAACTGTAAATTGACTCCCTCGAAATTTAAATAGCCAGACCTGCCTAGCCAACCGTCCATTTAGTGTAGGCTTGTCAGTGCAAGGATTTTGCTATTGCATTTTTTAAGTCCAAGGCAGACTTATAATACACCTTAAAAGGGGGAAGGGAAGAGGGGTAAGAGAATGGGGAAGTGACAGAGCACATTAAGAATATCAAATCCCACATTGGAAGTATTCTGCTTTTGTTGGGAAGGAAACAGTGATTCCAGAAGGAGCAGCATTTGAAACAAACACATTCACCCGCATTCCTTTCACCAGATATAAAAGGCAGTAGATTCTAAATTATTAGTCTCAGGAAGATAAACAAGCAGGCATTACAAAGATCATATAGAACCAGCAAGACACTCAAACAAAAGGTGGTTTGATCTAGTTCTACCTAATGATAGATTTGTTTCATTAGAATATTTATGAAAACTGAAAACTTCTAATAACGCAGTCAATTTGTCCAGATGCAAATATTATTCTAGAACATCATATCACATATCACAATTTTTTTACTATCCAGGGATCATGTAAACTTCAAATTAAGTATTAAGTACAGCATTTTCTTCTAACTTAATGGTAACGGACACAAGGTATCCATACTCTATACTTCTCTAATTCAACTATTTAAATGCATAGCATTCTGATCCCTCCCTTTATTAGGATTTTTATTTTCAGATAAGAAAAAGAAAAAGAGATAAGGGATTCTTGACACAACCTGACTCCTTATAATTAACTAAAAATTACTAATTACATTAGAAGGTACCTCATTAGTGGTAGTATTTGTAATGCAAAGCTTTGCATGATAACCAAAGAAACCAGCTAACAGCATCCCAACGATTGCTAGGAACACCATAAGAAGTATCTGAGTGTTGTAAGAACCCAACAACCACTGTATGATAACAAAATATCACCAACCACTTAAATGGGAAATATGGAATCAAAATAGAAAGCATAACAATCAGCATGTTGAGACAAAAAAAAAAATCCCTCACCTGCACAACATTGGGAGCTAAATCCAGAAAAGAATTTTCTATTCCATAATAAACTGCATAGTTATGACAACGATAGAAAAGTATCAAAGTTAGTAAAAAAACTTAATCCAAAGATTGATATAAGTTGCAAATCTATATTACCAGTTAGAATATCAACAACTCTTAATTCTCTTAGTCTTCCTGCAAGAACCAAGCCAATGGCAACTGTTCCATACAAGCATATAAGGAAATGCCTACAAGATGTAAAAGAATCACAACTACAAAATACAGCCAGAGATGGAGGATATATAACCTATTGCAAATCTATGGTAAATTTGAAATCAGTGACTAAAATTATTATTACTAAGATTTTCTAGTCATCTATACATCTCATACTAAAAAAACACATCTTCACAATGTCTTGAAAAGTTCAAGACTTATGTGATAATGGAACAGTAAATTGGTAAAGAAATCGTTAGGTAACATGTACGAACTGAAGTTTTCTTTTCAGAATACAAATAAAATTTATTAAACATAATATAGATACACAACATAGTTATTAGAATTGTAAGTTCACAATTAAAATCCTACAATTCAACACAATTTAGCTACCTGTCAATACGTATCATGAGACAAAACTCAAATAACTTGGTATCTTACAATACATGAATGAATCTACACAATTTCAAAGATGATACAGATCAGACAATTCAACAATTCATTATTTTACGGTTTTAATTCTTCTTTATCCAATTCTATTACGAGAAACTGAAAATCCATACAAGCTTAAATTGTTAAATGAAAAGGAATTGGAGGACCACATACCTATTTTGATTTTTCTACAACTTTATTTGTTACCAGCACATTGTGCTCTATCTAGCTATTGCTTGCATTGCTTACATTTTTCTTAAATAGAAGCTTCACAAACTCAAATACAACTAATACGGTTAACTTTTTGTAAATCTACATCTAGTTTAAAACTATTACATTGAACACTATATATCTTCTATATAATATATTTGATTTTTTTTTCAAATCTTACTATACTAAACAGATTATGATTCATGATTCAAATAATAGCTTGCCATTTCATGATTTGCATATTGATTAAATAACCTTGGTACAAATACAATCAGGATGAAGTTAAGTTATCTTCTAAAACAAGAGAAAGAACAGTTAGATGGAAAAGATTTAAAAAAAAAAAACTGAAATGAAGCAGGGCTGCCCAATCTCTGTACGCCAAGGAAATAGATAGAACTTGCCATTGTGGAAATGGAAAATATGGACACCACTCATATTTGGTGGTAGCCCTCTGCCCTACAGTAGAACAGCAAGAAAAAAAAATACACGGGAACTGGTAACTCAAGGGTTCCAAAGGCCAAGGGAAAAGGAACAAAAAAATAACAGGAGGATGTTTAAGCATGTAGAAATTTCTACCCAAAGTGCAAAAATATATCGCAGTAGCCATTTTTTCGTTGGGATCAAATACAATCAATCGCGGTCTTATTTAATACATATCATCTACTGCGATATTAGTGATTCACATTTCTTTATAGATCATAACTTGTCTTAGAACTGATTGGAAAATAATCTATTGATCTTGAATGAACATAAATCACTTAATGAATCATGCCTCTAGGAATAGGATTTGACTCATTGATTGTCTATATATTACAATGCAGGTTTATTCAGTTGATGGTGAAGAATTTATTATTGATAAAGGAACTTAGGATCCAAATTTGAAGGAATTAATGGTTGGTGAGTTTTATCAATTACAATAACATTGGATAGTGAGAGATGAAAATTAATACTATCACGGTTGGTCATGAGAAGGAGATTAGTGAAGTTTGATCCCAACAATGCTTTGAATATTGTGAAACTTTCTTCATTTGTGGTTAGTTCTTCAATCAATTGCTCTATCTTTATAACAAGCTAAAGAAAACTTTTGAGTAATGTGATTATGTTTATAATTGGAGATAATGATCAATTACTTGAGCAGAAACAATAGAAGAACAATTATTACATCACACAAGTCCATGAGAAGCGACTTTAACTTATCACTATCTACATTGCCAATTTCCCATACCAGCCAAATGACCAACAGATACCTCTTGGAATATTTTTTGTGAACCTCTAAATTTATTTAAGGAGAGGAAACTTCTTAAACTTTTGCTTAGTCTTTTAATGCATTATACTTTCCGGGGTTCCTTTTGTAAAGGAGATAGTTTAGATTACACAAAATGATACTTGTGTAAGAATACATGTTGAACTCACCATAATAGAAAAGCCATGAAATACCGTGTGTTTTTCTCCCCAATGCAATTGTTCTGCGAGTAAAACAACTTCAGTACAACTTCAAAAAAGCACATGATTATTAAATGAGAACGCCACAAGCAACCTTATAAAGAGGAGAGTTTCAAAGATTACTAACCATCCATCCACAGTGATGATCAAATCTAGCAACACACCGGTCACAAATGCTGCAGTGTTTAGACCTAGCAGGTCTGCAGAAAAAAATTAACACAATTTTATAGATAAACCTAACCAACATTTCAACAAAACTCAACAACTGTGCCAAACTCACTTTGGAATTTTGCAAGTGGAACATTCTTTCTCTGAGTAAATAATATTATCATAGGGATAAGCAGAAATATACTGAGATACATTCTCAGTGTTTACTGTCCCCGGATCAGTAAAGCTGGTCAAAAGAAAGAGCAGAATTCCAATAGCAACCGCCAATAAGCTTGTGTACCTAAACAAAAATATAAGGTCTAACAAAATTCAGGATAGAATAATGCTGAAGAAACCATTAAGTAATAAAAGCGTACAACATTGGCCCAGCAGTACACTACCTGTGAATTCCACCTAAATAGTATCCAGGGATATAGGCAAAGCAAGATATGGCAATGAAATAGTAGGTAACACCGACTATCACAATGTATATGATCTGCAACAAACAGAAGTTTAATATTCAAACCAATGGATAACATAACAATTGAAGTAGATTTTCTGAAAAGAAAAGAAAAACCACGGTCTCATCCCTAGGATAATATGCAATGAGTTGAACTATTCTTTTATTTCCTATAATTGCTCCCATTTTATGTTTTCATTTCTATACGAGAAAATTAGAAGTTCTAGTACTCAGACAATATCAGTGCCAGAAAGTTTTCAATGACGTCATCAATATGGTCCTAAACTTATCTTGAATCCACATAAGAACCCAAACTTACAATATTGTCAACTATAAGGACATCGCCATGATCCTTTCGTAAAAAAGGATATTCGAACTGGCGGCATTTGCATCTCATTCGTAAATATTGCACACAAAAGACACAAGTAAAGGCTAAATGAAGTATTCAGATGTCAGAAGAGAGCAAATCGTGACCTAAATAATATAAAAAAACGATTTCCGTAATGAATTAGGCGAAGCAATTTATCTAATGAAAAACTAGAGGAATTGCTTATAGATTCCACTGTCATGCTAGTTGTAGGTCACAATTCATAAAACACAACGCAGAAGACCGATAAATCCATGCATCGAAATAGAACAAAGAATTTCTCTGCATCGGTAGCACAAGTTGAAGGAATGAAACGAAATAGAAAAGAACAGCAGTACCTGTAGAAGAGGATTGGGACGATCGCAGCAGTAGTATTCGACAGAAAGAATTGCATCCGTGCACTTATGGCCGAAAACTGCGCCAACGAAACGCCTGTGATGGAGAGAGTGGGAGATGAAGCTATTGAAATTGAAGGAAGCGAAAATGGAGATTTGAGAGAGAAAGAGAGAGATACAAGAAGTAATCGTAAGCGCCGAAAGTGAGAAAGTAGTGTATGCGTTGAATGAAAGTGCCTTCGAAGATTGGCCATCGACCACAGAGGAAAGAAACAACGACCACCGCAGTGACCAAACCATGGCACACCAATAACCATTCTACCCCCATTACTCCCTTCTCTTGTTCCTATGCCCATTCCATCATTTTTACATCCCATTCCAGATCCAACGGATGGTTTTTTTTACTTAATTATAAAATATAAGACAAATAATATTATCATTTAAATGTCTTTACTTTTCTACATTTTATATGAATTCGTTTTATTCCATTTTTATACTAAATCTAAGGTTCATTTCTACTCAATTTATTAGATCTTTGCAGGAATTTTACTATTCTATAAAATTTTAACCCTTAATGCTGTAAGAAAATAAGAATTCAATAAATTATATTAATTATTGTAGAATTTTAATCTAAAACAATGAATTATATAACATTTGACCACCACAAAATAAATTCTCAGCCAAATTAGATATAATTTTATTATTTCTATGAATAATTAATTTAAAATAAAAATAATATAATTTTATAAAAATAATATTAAAAAATTATGTAATCGTTATTTTTTAAAGGTAAAAATATTTGATTATGTTAAAGTAAGAAAAGTTATATAATTGCTTATTTTATTAAATTAATTTTATTATTAAAAATAAAATTATTCAATTAAAAGATTACATCAAAAGAAAGTTACAATGTATATTTTTATATAATTTTATATAATGATGTAGATACTGAATTAGAATAAATAATTACTTTTCAAATTGATATTTATAGGGTTGTTTCTATTTTGATATATAAGTAAATAATACTAAATTCTAGTTGGTTAATAATCAAGACATTTAAGAAAACCTATATTAATTGTCCGAGAAAAGTTTTTTTAATTCCATCTACAGTAAAAATCATATATTTAACAAATACTTATAATAAATAATAATATTTTGAATTAAAAAATAAAACAAAAATAAATAAAATATTAATTTTTTGGAGTATGAGATGTGTATTTTTATTGTTTACAGTGTGAACATATCTGCACCTAATTTTCTTGACTATGAGATGGTGACTAAGAAACTGTATTATTGAGTTACTGCTTTCCACTGTAAAACAAGCAAGATATTCACATTTAGCTCCAATAACTGAACAAGGCAAATGAAAATTTATAGAAATATTAATCAGAATATAGAAGGGAATAATCAAAAGCTTCGGTTAGAGATCTGAAACATCGATTGAACTCTCTATAATGTCAATGCAGGATCCTACAGATCTTCCCATTGCCAAGGCCTCAGCAACCTTGGCTCGAGCTACTTCGTGCCTCCGCAAGAGCAAGACCGTGTTTAGCAAAGACCATCTAACTTGAGAATCTGCCTTCTTCTGTGTGAAGCCTAGTCCCTTGAGCAGTAAATCCAACTACTTACATTTAACAAAATCACAATCAGCAAAAATATGCTATGTCTCAGCTTTCTAATTGTGATGGCTAAGAAAGTAAGTAAAAAATTGCATAAACCTTTCTTATGTCATCCAGACCTCCTTCAGAAAATCCATATATAAGATACTCAGTAGACACCCCAGCCAATGCTATACATGAGAATCTGTTCAATGTCTAAATAACATAAAACAAAGGTTGTCACATTATTAAATTTTGTAATGTGCAGAATATCAATTTAAGCAACCTTGTAAGCAGTGAAAATTAGAAGTCAGTGAGATAGCAACATACTGTAGCTGATACTTTTCCTGTATTAACCTGCATGAAGTGAAAAGCACCACCAATCAAAAAATATAGTTGTCAACTAAATACAGATGTGATACTAATCCAACACTTTAATGAGTTAAAACACGATGAAGTCACAGTGACACTTAGAAAATTAAAAGCCAAATTACATAGTACATAGTATTAAAATCAATTTTAAGTCTACTTCAACTTTATTATAAGATAAGATTTACATTTATAAGATTTACATTTACTCACTCATACTATGAATTGTTTTTATATCTAATTGATGTAGGATATTCAATACATATTCATATACATCTCCAATTCTTATTCTCGCTAAAAAGCATTGTTATCTGATTAATTTTTAGAAGGAAATTGGAGAGGAACAAAATTCTCTCATTAAATTTTGTATTAGAGGAGAGGGAAAGGAGTATAAAACATTAAAGGTGTGTTGACTAAAATGTGAAACATCTTTAATCATGTTATAGAATCCCAGATTTATAAGGACGCAAAAGTACATTAACTTTTAAACCTCTCCACTTCCCTTCCTCTAAACTAAACAAAATGTGTAACCAAAATTTCTTCCCTCCCTTCCTTTGAGCCAAACAATTCCTAAAAAGTAATTGGGTTGTATTAAATATAAGCGGAAAAAAAGCAGCCTACTTCTTCTTGAAACTCAAAATCCACAAAGGCTGTGCCTGCTTGAATATTCAGAGATCCCTCCTTCTGCAGAGCATCCAAACTAGAAATAGAATATCCTTTAGGAAGTATTCCTATCAGATAAGCAATTAAAAAGTGACCAGCTTCATGCTGCACAATTAAATTTTGTTATGGTTACTTGATGGTCAATATGATGATGTAAGTTAATTGAAATAAAATTACTTTTAAGTGTGCGATAATAGAATGGCATGAATCTGACTTGAATAACCCTATTGTGGTATTTCTGACTGAAAGTGTGACCAATTGTATCAACAACCAAGCTACCAATACCTCCACCAAAAGAGACCTGAAGAAGCAATCAGTTGGATAAGCATGAGATGGAATTCAAGTAGCATGTCAATGAATAAACACAAATATAATGAAGATTGATAGGCAAACTTGATCCAGTTAAAGGGACAAAGCATGAGAAAAGAGAATAAGCTCCCCAAATACGCAAGAGGAAGCAAGTGGTTGGATCAGCAGAAGATGAAAACAAGCATAAAACAAAAGACTCTTCTAGAAAAACTTCACTTCACAAATGTGGTGAAATGAATTGATCTCCAGGTGTGAGTAAGTACCGCGTCTAGTGTCCATAGAAATAGCAACCCCAGTGATATATAGAAGATTTGTTGTGGGGAAATTGCAAAGGCATTCCATGCAGCAAGACCTCCTAGAATAGCAGCAATCTGAAGATTTCTCTCTATTGAACCAAGAGTGGTGTCCACAGGCGATAGAAGAGACAGAGTTTCAATTCCATTTAGCCTCAATTCATCCAAGGTGTAAAGCCTTTGAGGCACCTGAAGAATAAGCATAGAGAAAGATTATCCAAAAACATAGAGTTGAAAAGACGCAAGAAGACACAAGACTAACCTGTCTGGCAGCACCGAAAAACCGAAGCCCACCAGGTTTACCTTGCAAATCCTTCACAAGTGTCAGCGCAGCTCTATCATCTCCCTTTGCTAGCTCCTCGTCCACTTTCTCCAGCACTTTCTTCCTAGATACATAAACGTTGGAGGAACATCCAATTCTGACCCTAAATTCACAAGTTCTCGGTTTGAGTTGTCCATTGGACGATGTCAAAGCCACACCCACACACTGCATCAAACCAAAACACACCATTTCATCGATCGAAATTATTAGGATGGATGAAATTAAATTACCTCTATTTTGGGTGTTTGATTGTGTTCGACACACTCAACTTTTAAGGACCAGTTTTCCCATTTTTCATTGCATGCACTCTTCACCACATAAATACAAGATAACATATTAAAAACCAAAAAAAAAAAACAATTTTTCCATTGAACCCCATCTCACTAAGGGTTACTGTTTATTATATAATTGGCATAAATTGCAAGATTTTCTTAAACATCAGAGTAAAACGAAAAAAAAATATATATTTTTTGAGAGTCGACATATGACGACGCCGTTTGACATTGACGCTTTTTAACCAAAAACACAACACAATTTAGGCCACTTGCCTTAGTACACCTGCGATTGTATCATTGTATCAATACATACGCTGCTAGAGATTCTTAGCAGCTATAAACCCAAATTTCATTATTTTAATTTATCATAAGATTGGGTATGAATTGAAAAACCAGCACTTTTCGTATATGCTATGAAATTTTCCTAAGCACTTTTCGAACAGAGAGATTCTTAGCAGCTATAAACCCAAATTTCATTATTTTAATTTATCATAAGATTGGGTATGAATTGAAAAACCAGCACTTTTCGTATATGCTATGAAATTTTCCTAAGCACTTTTCGAACTTCTGTTCGTACATAACCTCAACTGTTGCAGCAAAGAGGTCAGGAATGTTGCAACTCCGTGACACAAACGAGGTCATGAATGTTGTCAGATGAGACAATAACTCTAAAAACTTACTTTCAGTAAATATGAATGTCAAATAACCAAAAGGACACTGAAAAAGACAAATTTCAGCCCTACTATCCAATGCCACAGATGACATCACAGCCCAGACAGAGAAGAGAATCCATGAAAACAAGACCAATTTATTACCTAAGATTAGAACATATAAAACCAATGTCTTCAAGGATCATAAAATCCAAAGGTAAAAATGCCTTCTCACACTCTAGCCATGAACCAAAGCAACCCAGTAAAATGGCAAGACTCACATAATCATTGTTTCCCATTCCCAAATTCAAAATCAGTCAGCTATTATATGATACCGTCACTTTTTAAACACAAGGATTCATCGGAAAACACCCATTCTCATTTCTTATACATCCAAGAAGAAATACACGATTCAGCTCCACAGACTGAGAAACACTTAACCTCTCAGAAAATATATAGAAATAGACCAAACCATGTATATTACAACCAAAATGAAATTTAATCTATAGTCTAAAATGAGCCCTTAAAACCCTAAAACTCTTGTGAAGCAGATCCAATTTCGCCTTTTCCCTTGCCAACCTTCTTAGGAAGAAGAGTTTGATGAATATTGGGTAAAACGCCACCGTTCGCAATGGTGACAGACCCCAAAAGCTTGCTCAGTTCCTCATCATTCCTCACCGCAAGTTGAATATGCCTAGGAACAATACGATTCTTCTTGTTATCCCTAGCAGCATTTCCAGCCAGTTCCAAAACCTAAAAAAACAACTCAATGTCAACAAACAAGATACACAAAGTGCAAGATTTTAGGTCAATCAGAACCCTAAAAGACAGAATCAATGACCAAACCCCTTCAAAACAACAATTAAAACAATAACAAATAAATTGATAAGAAAAACAAGAACCAATCAAAAATAAAACCTAATCAAAAAAACAAAACCAACCTCAGCTGCGAGATACTCAAGCACTGCAGAGAGGTAAACTGGAGCACCAGCACCAACACGTTCTGCGTATTTGCCAGCTTTGAGAAACCGAGCGATTCTTCCAACAGGGAATTGAAGGCCAGCTTTCTGTGATCTAGAAACGGATTTGGAGGCCTTGGGCTTGCCCCTTCCACCCTTGGTTGAACCACCAGTAGAACTCATTTTCTAATCTGCTTACAAAAATTGGAAACCCTAACCCTAGAACTTTCAATTTGGAGGAGTGTAAAAGAAGTGAGGGAGAAGTGCATATGAGAAGAAATGTGAGTGGAATGGTATATATAGGGCCCAAGAATCAACGCTGATTGGTTGAGAGTGTGAGACACGGATTGCCAACGTCACTTCTCCACTTATATTCGCGGGAAACTGCCTTTTCCATTTCAAGCAATTTCTATGACCCGCCACAAAATCTTTTTAAGTAATTTTTGTTGCATGTATTTTAACAAATAATTAATTAATCTAAATATATTTTTTATAATGTACTGTTTTCAATTTTGGGTGAAAATGTTCATAATTTAATAACATGTGTGTAATATTCTTTTAGTTTTATAATAAAATAATTTTTCTTTATCCTCTATATATATATTGTTTAACGAAGTTTTGATAAAATTGTTGATTATAGTTTAAGATTTATCATTATAACAGATAATAGAAACTTAGAATGTGAATAGAAAATTCTTAAAAAAGAAAAAATATTTTCTTTGAACTAATGATCATGTTAATTAATAAATTATTTATTATATATTTTAGTTTTGGTAAAATGCTTATATTAATTAATAAGTTATTTATTATATATTTTAATTTTGAACAAAGGGAATGAATAACTTTTTAAAATAATTTATAATAAGTTAATTTTTTTATTAGAGTTTGATATTCATATTATCTTTTAGATACTATCCAATAAATAATAGAAACAAATATTATATTATTTTTTAATGGTTCTGGAAAGTGTGAGAATGTTAATAAATATTGTTAAATATTTATTTTAAATTTATAAATTTGAGTAATATATTATTTATTTGATTTTGAATCTACGAAGAAATATCCTAATCATTATTAGAAATTCAATTTTAATATTTTGTTATTAAATTTAAGAATTTAACATATAAAATAATTAATTCATTTTAAGTTAAATATTGTTATATTATTTTCTAAAATTGAAAATATGAAAAATATAAAGATAAAAAATAGAAAATATTTGTTCTTAATATCTAAGATGTGGATAGATAGATATTTCTTTATCTTCTTGATATCTGTTCTATTTTGAGAAACACGATACACCTTTAATTTGGACCAAATTTGAATAGACAAATGGAGTCAGCCATTTTCATGAGAATAAAAGGAGACATAGAAGCCAATAATCAAGTAACAAGAAGCTGATCTTATTGCTCATAAAGAATAAAAACAGAATTGATAATATTGTGTATGGCATCATCAGAAGTGAGGATTTTGACAGGATAATCTTGATTGTATGAAGAAGCTTCAAACTTTAGTGACAATAACTTGTTGTGAAATCAAAAAATTATCATCATTCTGTTTAAGAGAGATAGGGGTGTGAAACTGTATGAGGAAGAATAAATTATTGAAAGAAGAAACAGCCATGACCAGAATCAAGAAACTCTGTCATCATTTTCTTCCTCTCCATAAAGCTTAATTTCATCAACTAACACACCTTTGTCAAGCAATACCTGCCAAATGACATTTTCAAGAAGATTGATATAAATTACAGTTTCAGTGACTGTACACAAACTAAATATAGCACCTGCAGGAGTCCAGGAACATCCTCCTCAAGTGCTTCTTGAA
>Ga0123342_1008391_pt1 | contig 13029 bp, 9 predicted proteins | sample Turbeawhitnodule_FD_89960 | JGI IMG/M metagenome (GOLD analysis project Ga0123342, IMG submission 89960) | Root nodule microbial communities of legume samples collected from Mexico - Turtle bean Mexico white nodule | ecosystem: Host-associated > Plants > Roots > Nodule | place: Mexico: Nepantla...
TTCGTTATTTCTTAACTATTGTTGATGATTACTCGCGTTATACTTGGGTTATTTTGTTGCATAATAAATCTGAAGTGCGTTCGCACATCATTAACTTCACTGTTTTTGTTCAAAATCATTTCCCAACTAATATCACTTTCGTAATACGTTTCTTAAATGTACTTTAAAGTTGCTGTGCATTTTGGAATTGAAAGATTTCCTTCTTTTACTAATGAAGACAAAAAAACCTGCCAACCTGTGAACTTGTGACCCTTGCATGTGAATTTAGTGCGTGAGTGAGAGAACCCGTCATGTTCTATAACCTACCAACCTGTGAACTTGTGACCTTCACATATAAATTTAGTGTGTGAGTGAGAGAACCCACAACATGTGAATTAATGCGTGAGTGAGAGAACCCACTATGATCTATAAAAACGAGAGTTTGAATAAGCTCGGTAGTCATGCAACTTAGATACTATATTTGGTGAGAATCCATCCTCAAACCATTGATCTCCTCATCTCTATGGGTAACAAATTATTATATTTTCTCTTCTAATATAATTTAATGCAGTTTTTTAACAAATAATTATATTTTCTCTTCTAATATAATTTAATGAATTTTTTAGAGTTACTTTAAGTGATATTCTAATACAATATAATTTATTTCCTGATTTATGAAAAGGGAGAAATGGAATGAAGGGTAGCAATGGAAGTTGTGTTTGTGATGACGATAGAAAGAAAACAAAATCGAATATTTACACGTTTCTTAAAACATGAAAGACGGGCTTTAGTTGATCGCAGAAGAAAGGCCCAGACTTTTCTAGAACCAAACAACTTAATATTAAAACATTAAATTAAATTAATCTTAGAAGCATAGCGACCAACAACAATAAAAGGGAAAACAAAAAACAACGGTTTATTCAAAATTCACTTCTTGTTTTGATTCGATTCGATTCATTCACAAATTGCAATTCCTTTTCTTAACCAACACACCACTTAGAGAGAGATGGATTTTGAACTGAGAAGAGCGAGAGAAAAGCTAGAGAAAGAGCAGAAGGAGAGGAAGGAAAGAGCAAGATTGAAATTGCAGAAGGAAAGAAAGGCCAAAGAAGAGGCTCAGAAGCAAAAGGAAGCCCTCGAAGCTGTTCAAAGATCTCGTCGTATTGATGCGGCACAAGCGCAACTCAAGGTATCCACACCCTTTTCACCCCTTTCATTACTATCAAACCTTTTTCAAGATTATTTTTAGGTAATCTTGTTATTGGGTCCTTCAGATTGATTTCTCTGTGTTCAATTTTTTGAAAACTAGAGATGCAATACTGTAGATTGTTCTTTAAAGATATTAACTTTGAAGCAAACATAGGTAGGGTTGGAGAATCTGACACGTGAAATTGATGGCATGTATTCCAACCCTTTTGTTGTCTCCAGTTATTATATTTTTCTTTTTTGTTTTTGGCTGTTCAGTATATTCTGTCTACCTTTTGCTATGATCAGGCCTCTTCAATTGTCAGATCATGCCCTAGGATGATTATCTCTCTCAATAAATTTATCCTTCAGTTGGTCCTTGCAGTTTAACGGCAAGGGTAGTCAAATTTCTACTTTTTATGATTTTTATGTCTATTTATGCTCCCTGATTTTCTACCTTTTTTTAATGCTGAATCGCTTTTATGCCCTTTACATATGTCTGTTGAATCGCTTTCTTTATACTTGTACGAAAATGTGATTCGACAATTATATTTATTGGAAAGTTACAAGTTGTGTGGAGTATTCAGAGTAGTCCATGCTGGATTTTTCTATGCCCCTTACTGGTACAAGCACCGGAATTGTTATGAGGTGTTATGTTATGGTGGTGTGATTGTCGAACCTTCAAAAAGTGGTATATTAAAAAGAGCTAGTTGCTATCAAACAACCATTCACACGAAAGCTTGAGAGTTGGTGGCCTAGAAATATATGTCTGTTGAATCGTTTTCTTTATACATGTACAAAAATGTGATTCAACAATTATATTCATCGGTTGGATTAAGAGTGGTATATTAAAAAGAGCTAGTTGCTATCGAACAACCATTCACACGAAAGCTTGAGAGTTGGTGGCCTAGAAATATATGTCTGTTGAATGGCTTTCTTTATACATGTACAAAAATGTGATTCAGCAATTATATTCATTGGTTGGATTCAGAGAAGTCCATGCTGGACTTTTCTATACCCCTTACTGGTGCAAGCACCAAAATTGTTATGAGGTGTTATGGTGGTGTGATTTGTCGAACCTTCAAAAAGTGGTATATTAAAAAATGCTAGTTGCTATCGAACAACCATTCACACGAAAGCTTGAGCTGTTAGTTGGTTGCCTTGAAAGAGTTTAATCTCTAACGTGGCCCTTCAAGCAATAAGCTTTTGAGGGGCTGACCTAGTGAGTTTAATCTCTAACTAGCGAAAATAATCTTGCTAATATAAGCATAAATGTTTACCTTACCTTCCAGCACAAAAGCTGTGGCTGCAAATATTTCCTTTTTGTCGACATTGTTAATGTGAAAACACTAAATGATTCTCTTCTCAATTCAGGCTGACCAACAGATGCAAGAAAACATTCTTGCTGGCAGAGGAATCGTATTTTATCGATTACTAGAGGCTGTGCCCTATCAAGGTGGTGGAGATAAGATCAAGCTTCCTCCTTCTTGCTTCACAGAACTGTCTGATCAGGGTGCTTTTGATAAGGGACCCATATACTTTCAACTGTCATTAGTTCACAAGGAAAGCTCTTCAAGCATCCAAGATATTGATAAAGAGAAACAAGGGACCACCCATTCAGGAGTTTTAGAATTCACTGCTGATGAAGGTTCAGTGGGACTTCCTCCTCATGTTTGGAATAATTTATTTTCCGAAGGCACTTCAGAATCTCCATTAGTTGAAGTCCGCTATGTTTGGCTTCCGAAAGGGACATATGCAAAACTTCAACCTGAAAGAGCAGGATTTTCTGACTTACCGAATCATAAGGCTATCCTTGAAACTTCTCTTCGGAAGCATGCTACCCTTTCTCAAGGTGACATTTTAATTGTAAACTATGGAGAACTTGCATACAAATTAAGGGTCCTGGAGTTAAAACCTTCTTCAAGTGTATCTGTTTTAGAAACAGATATTGAAGTTGACATAGTTGATCCTGATACCTCTTCAGAAAAGAGAGATGAGCATGTTTTAATGCCACTTTCATTTGGAATGTCACAAATTGGAACAGTAGAAGAAGGAAAGTTTGTGTATTATAAATTTTCTATAGACAATAATGTCATATGGGAGAAACTATCTTCTGGGAATTCTTGTATTGAGGTAAAATTAGAATCAGAGACTGGTGAGGGGGACACTGATCTTTTTATCTCTAAACATCCTCTCATATTTCCTACACGGCACCAGCATGAGTGGTCGTCTCATGATATTGGCTCAAAGACTTTGATTCTTAGCTGTAAAGATGAAAGCTTGGGTGTGGGGACTTACAGCATCGGTATCTATGGCTTCAAGGGAATGACTAAGTATAAAATATCAGTAGTGGTCCAGGATAACTTTAATCAAAAAGTTGGTCAGCAAGCATCATCTTCTGTGTCATCTATGGAAATAGATACTGAACAATGTAGGAACTGCAAGCATTATATTCCCACTAGGACTATTGCACTGCATGAAGCCTACTGTAGGAGGCACATTGTTGTATGTCCGCGTGCAGGCTGTGGAGTTGTTCTTAGGATTGAAGAGTCCAAGAACCACGTTCACTGTGACAGATGTGATCTGGCATTCCAGCAGGTAGAATTAGAAAAGCACATGAAAGTTTTTCACGAGCCACTTCAGTGCCCTTGTGGAATTATCCTCGAGAAAGAGAAAATGGTAAGCTGCACATCTCTTGTCCTTTCTTACCAGTTTTGTGTCTGCCCATGTTTCTTTCTCTTTTTGGTGTTCTAATTCTTGTTTCTGTCTCTATATCTGTGATTCATTATTTACTGGGTTCTGTTGATGCTGTTATGTCCATCCAAATTTATATTTTACTGAGATAGGTGAGTTTAATTTGGAGAATCAATGGCAAAAGCCTTCATCTTATTTAAATTTAATTGAAACAATGTTGAGGAGGCAATGAATAAACCGTTTCCAGTTGAAAGTGTAGTGTGCAAACTTTTTACTAGATAAAAAAAATTTATTGGGACTTCTTTCATTATTTACACAAACTTCTATGGAATTATACTCATTTTTCCAAAGGTATTATCTGACTGGCATGTTGGCCTTCTAAAAGTTGCAAGTTTAGTGTTGGGAGTTGAGCTTAAAGCCATTTCTAAGTCTCTTGAAATTTTGTTTTCAATAATACAGGGGGTTGGAGAGTGACTATTGAAATGATGTTTTTTTTTCCAAACCAAACCATGTGTTTTTACGACTACCTTTGTCTATGTTGAACAATGAACAGTAAGCCTCCTCTATTCGTATTTATTTCTACTCTCAACTCAACTATTAGAATCATTTTATTGACGGACTATCATGTGAATTGTGATGGGACTTCAAATTTTGAAGAAAGGAGAAGCTAAACTGTGATATTTGGCATGACGGCTGGCACACACATCCCTACTTTCCATTTTTATTCCAGATGATAGGAATCCCAAATTTTCTTTATATCTTGGTAGTAAAAAATGTCCTATGTTTTTTCCCAAACTTTTGGAGAGTAGGGTTTACTGCCTATCAACAACATTTGGAGAGGTTTAAGTAGATGGATGTATTTCAAACGAACAGGTTTGGCATAGAAATTACAAATAATTAAGAGGTCAATAGAAATTCTTGAAATGTGTATCTTAATTTCTTAATCTTAAGGAGTGGCAGGGATCCTAAAGTTTGTCTTTTGTTGTGAATTTGTATAAAAACTGAGTATCTAAGATTTCCTTTTACCAGATGGAGCATCAAGCTTCAGTTTGCCCCCTGCGTCTTATTTCATGCCGGTTTTGTGGTGATATGGTTCAAGCTGGGAATTCAGCCATGGATGTCCGTGACAGATTAAGAGGTTTGTCAGAGCATGAGAGTGTTTGTGGTTCCAGGACTGCCCCCTGTGATTCTTGTGGGCGTTCTGTGATGTTGAAGGACATGGACATTCACCAAGTTGCTGTTCACCAAAAAGGCTAATTCTGATATTTCAGAACAGAAACTTGTGAAGGATTGCATGCATCTATGTAATAAATAGAAATGAATAGGAACAGAAGGAAATTAAAGCACAAGAAGACTGGTAGATGGTGGAGCATAAACATCTCTATGTTCTAGAATGGGCAACCGGCTGTTGATATATTTTACACCGGATGTAAGAAACTATGATTATGATTTGCTTCTCTTTCTTTGTGGAAAATGTTTGGTGCAGTATGTTTTAGATTACAATTGTTCTATGCAGAAGGAAAAATTACAATTCTTTTATGAATATTTGGTTAAAGAAACCACTTGCAAGCTGCAAGTGGGTTTATTGTACTAATATTTGACGAAATAGTGATTACTAGTGTAAGCTGTTGTGAGTTCTCAGGTGTGGCATGATAAAGAGGTTTTATGTTTTCTTCAAAATAAGCTATTTATCAGTTTAGAACATATAATTAAAAAAATCATTAATTAGAAATTAGCTCACTATATAAAATCTGAAAAATAATATCTATTTTATTAGCTATCTAGCTTACCAGGTAGTTTCTTACAAGCAACCTTAATATTAAAATACCAAATAAATACATACTAATGTGATCTCAAAAGCCAAGATAAGCATCTACTAATTTTTTAATTAAAATAAATAAATAAATTTAAATATAAATATTGTCTATATTTTTTTAATTATTTTAGAATAAATTAATAAATATTAACATATTTTATTTTTAGTACAATAAAAAGGATATAATCTTAGTATAAAAAATTTAATTCTATTAGTTATATATTATCATTAATTTTATTTTAATAAACATGTGATAATTTTAATTTTATTAATTATATATTATTATTAATTTTATTTTAATAAACATACGTGTGATAATTTACTAAAGACTAAATAAGTGTTCTTTTATATTATTATTAAAGAGTTTAAACAAAATGTTATCAACATCCCTGTTACTAAAGAATTTTCTATATGTGTATATCTCTCCGACCTATGTGGGCTTAGTCACATCCCTGTTATCAACATTTAGTGTAATTTTCTACATTAGTGCATATTACACAACATTTAGTGTAATTTTCTACATGAGTGCATATTACACCATGTGGATACAAATACAATCTATGATAGAATTGACACAATATTTTTTGTATGAGCTTCTTCCATACAGTCAATTCCTTAGGATCAAATTTGTTGCAATTTTTTATAACATTTTGATCAAACTTTTGTTTAACTTTTTATACGAATACATCTTACAAATTTAGACGTAACTACAATTATTATTTCTTCAAAATATAAGTATTTTATATTTTGATAAATTTATGTAATTATGTATAGATATTACAATGTTTTTGATAATTTATGTTTTATTTTAAAAAAAAATTAATGAGACTTGCATTAATCATAAAATTATTATTATATTTTTTCTTTAATTCAAAATAAATTCTTTGATATAAAATAAAAATGTAAATATATGTTATACATAAGTTTAGATGAATCACTAAGAATGAAAAACTTGCACATATATATCATACATACAATTTACGCTTTTAAATAATAAAAAAAGAAATAGAAAAATCTACACACTAACATATTATGTATATATTTTAATAAAAAGTTACCACATAACATTGTAGCGTTACTGTAATTATTAGTATTTAAAATAATTTATATTATTAAAAAAATTATAAATTAATTTATAAATTAATGTCTAATCAACATCAAAGTTTTAACTCTAATTTTAGAATTTAAAATAATTGATAGCTAAAATCTTCCTAGTTAATTAGATTCTAATTATAAAAATTAGTTTATAAATTTTATTAATAATAAAAACTATTTTAAATATCAATATTTTTTTGTCTTTAAAATAATATTTAATTTAATAAATATAATGGATAATTATTTTTTATCTCTGAAATTGATTTTTATTTAGTGTATATAATTATTAGTTTTAAAACTTTTATTATCTGTTCAGACGTTTTTCTCTAAATATTCTCTTACTTTTCCAAGCTACAAATATAATTTTCTTCATAAAATAACACTAAAAATAAATTATTGATTTGAAGATTTATTTCTACTAGGTGAAATAATCTTGAGAGTTTAACTATTATATTTAATCATGTCAAATGAATGCAAGGAAACCAAAATAAATTTGATAAGGATCGAAATTATTAATAAGAGGGAAAATCCTACTAACAGAAGCACCAGTGGTCTAGTGGTAGAATAGTACCCTGCCACGGTACAGACCCGGATTCGATTCCCGGCTGGTGCATTTCATAGCTATGACGAATCTGTGTCCACAGTGATGGATGGGTCCATCACACTCCTCTGATCCTCAGAAGATTCGTGACACATCTGAGCTTTATACTTTTTGTGCACTTTTTCTAACATCTCCTTCTAATCTCAACTTATTTGTTCTTTATCTATGTTTTTTTGTTTCTATATATTTAGATATAAGTTAATGTCAATGAAAAGTATTCAACCTTTGCTGTTGTTTTTATGTATTTGTCCTTTTTCTTTCTCTTTTATAATAATTAGTTACTTTCAATAAAATCATTATTTATTTCCCATAAAATTTATTTAAATTTTGGTTGCAGTAGTGTGATGGCTTGTTCTGTATGTCTTATTACATCCCAAAGTAGATAAAAAAATGGAGAAAGAGAAAATAATAAATTTGATTAATCCTAGGAGCCTCACCTAGCTTATAAATTAAAGTTCTTCCATGGTTGCATTCAAAGTCTTTTACTTGAAGATAAGAAAAACAAGAGGAAAAGTATTTTGTAGAAAGTTGTTCTCCCATATGGGGTGGTTTCTATTGGCCTATGTTATGCTTCATTTGCTGCTTTTAAATTTTCCTTCTTACACTTGTTCATGCAACCATCATGATAAATCTTCCTTGTTACAATTCAAAAACTCAATTACTGTCAACACTTCCCATTATTATTCATGGCTTGATGTCTGTTCCTCTTTTTCTTCCAAGACAGAATCTTGGACAAATGGAACAAATTGTTGCCAGTGGAATGGAGTCACGTGCGACATGTCTGGCCACGTGATTGCTCTTGACCTTAGCTGCAGTCATCTTCAAGGTCAATTCCATCCCAATAGCTCCATCTTTAGGTTAAGGCACCTTCAACAACTCAATCTAGCCTACAATGATTTTTCTGGGTCTTCACTATCTTCTGGAATTGGTGATCTTGTGAATCTCGTGTATCTAAATTTATCATACTCTGTGATCAGTGGTGATGTTCCCTCCACAATCTCTCACTTGTCAAAGTTAGTATCACTTGATCTCAGTGCTGTCTGGGGACTAGTTGATGATCCTATGCCCATATACTTGTCTATCAGAATGCATCCATACACTTGGAACAAACTCATTCACAATGCAACTAAGTTAAGAGAGATCCATTTAGATGGCATGAACATGTTTTCTATCAAAGAGAACTCTTTGTCATTGCTAACCAATCTATCTTCCACTTTGGTTTCTCTTAGTCTCTCAAACACCAACTTGCAAGGCAAGTTTCCAAGTGACATACTTTGCTTACCAAATCTTCAAAAACTAGATCTTTCATCTAATGCATGGTTAAGAGGTGAGCTTCCAAAATCTAACTTGAGCCTTCTGTTGAGGTACTTGGATCTCTCTGGCACTGCTTTCTCAGGACAAATTCCTAATTCCATAGGTCATTCGAAGTATTTCAACCATATCAGTCTTTCTAGATGCAAATTTGATGGATTGATTCCCTCATCATTGTTTCATTTGACTCAGCTTTCTCTTTTAGATTTATCAGATAATGAGTTAGTTGGCCCGATTCCACATACAATCACTCAATTTCCAAAATTACACACTCTGGGTTTAACTGCTAACAAGTTAAATGGGACAATTCCAAGTTGGTGTTATTCTCTTCCATCCTTGTCACGGTTGTTTCTCAGTGGCAACCAGTTCACAGGCTCAGTTGGTGAATTCTCGACTTATTCTTTAGAATATTTGTATCTCTCTAATAACAAACTGCAAGGTAATATCCCATATTCAATATTTGAAATGGAAAATCTTGTTGACTTGCGTCTGTCATCAAATAATTTTACTAGTTTTGTGGATTCTCACCGATTTTTAAAGTTAAAAAATCTACTTTTACTTGATCTTTCACACAATACTTTTATCTCTATCAACTTTGATAGTAGTGTTGAAATCTTACCAAACCTTCAATTCTTATATTTATCCTCCTGTAACATGAGTACTTTTCCAAAATTCTTAGAAATTCTTCAAAATATGGTAGTATTGGATCTGTCTAATAACAAAATTCGTGGAAGCATTCCCCAAGGATTTCGTGAGCAACTCTTGCACTGGAAGGACATTGAAACTATTGATCTGAGTTATAACAGGCTGCAGGGAGATCTTCCAATTCCACCCAGTGGTATAGAATACTTTCTAATCTCAAATAATGAGCTAACTGGGGACATTTCTTCAACAATGTGCAACGCAAGCTCTCTCCGTATACTCAACTTGGCTCACAACAACTTGATAGGACACATTCCACAATGCCTTGCAACATTTCCTTTTCTTATAGTGTTGGATTTGCAAGTGAACAACCTTTACGGAAACATACCTCAGAACTTTCCTGAGAAAAATGCATTTGAGACAATAAAGTTGAATGGCAACAGGTTCAAGGGACCATTACCACAATCTTTGGCTCACTGCACAAAGCTCCAAGTTTTGGACCTTGGAAACAATGACATTGAGGATACATTTCCCCATTGGCTGGAAACTTTGCAAGAGTTACAGGTACTCAGTCTACGATCAAATAAACTTCATGGTGTCATCATTTGTTTGGGTACCGAGCATCCATTTCCCATGTTGAGAATATTTGATGTCTCTAATAACAGTTTCAGTGGCCCTTTGCCAACATCATACTTTAAGAACTTTCAAGGAATGAAGAACGTGAGTGACAACCAAACTAGTTCGTTATATATGGATATTCACGAATCCTATAATGATTCTATAGTGGTCGTAATGAAAGGTCAATACATGGAGTTGGTGAGAATATTGACTGCTTTCACAACTATTGATTTATCAGACAACATGTTTGAAGGAGAAATTCCGAAAGTCATTGGAGAATTGCTTTCCCTTAGAGGGCTAAACCTTTCCCACAATGAAATCACTGGTACCATTCCACAATCTTTGGGTAATTTGAGAAATTTGGAATGGTTGGATCTCTCACGGAACCAGTTGAAAGGTGAGATTCCCATGGCTTTGAGTAATTTGAATTTTCTGGCGGTCTTGAACCTTTCACAAAACCAGTTTGAGGGAGTGATACCTAGAGGTGGTCAATTTGACACATTTGAAAATGATTCATATGCTGGAAATTCAATGTTATGTGGAAACCCTTTGTCAAAACGATGCAATGAGGATAAAAAATTGTCACCACATTCAACGGTTGATCATAAAGAATTAGGATTTGGGTGGAAAATTGTGGCAGTGGGATATGCATGTGGGATGCTTTTTGGAATCATCTTGGGCTCTCATTTATTCTTCACTGGAAAACCTCAATGGCTTGCCAAACTTGTTGAAGTTGTGTTAAATGTAAAAGTGACAAAAACAAAAGGCATAAACCTTGCAAATCGCTGAGGAATTGACTAGTTTAAATTGGTTATGTGTTTCTATTATGTTATATATTAATAGTATATTTTTTAAATACATGTTTACGATTCTAGTTTATATGTACATTATGCATTTTTGTTTATTATATAGTGTTCCTACTGGAAATGAATATGGGGAGTGCAACTCGCGAGATTAGGGTGTTCCTGAGGATCGATCTTTGTTTGTAAAGAGGATATTGGCATAATACGTGGTGGTAGGAGACTGATAGAATTGACACTCTTGATATGTCTTTTTCTAGTCGAGCTGGTAGGGCCACCACCAGTGATAGTGTTGATTTCTCCCCAACCGATGCTAACCCCGGATCTCTCCTGGTTCTCTAGCTCTTGATGGGATTCCCCATCTCGTGTTGGGTGGTTCTTGCCTTGCTCTTCTCTGGGGTGTCAGTTCAGCACGAGCTTCTTGCTTTGTTATCGCGTCCTCGTCCTAACCTGCCCCTATCGTGACCTCGGTTTGACCTCCTACAACGGGTGTTATCAACCCGGTAGATGAAACGGGGCCCTCGATCTAACAAGTTCTTCAAGGAGGTCTTTTACCTTGAAGCATTCTCTTGTGTTATGCCCCTGGTTTCGGTGGTAGCTACAATCCCCTAGGGGGTTGTTATGGGTTGGAGATGGTAGGTGAACCAGCTCCAAGTTGCAGGCCTCCTGTAGTACAATCTCCCTCTAGGCGTTTAGAGGAGTGTAGCTCTCAAACTTCCCTGACCTATTTCTTTTCTAACTAGGGAAGGTCGTCGTGGTTGATGCCTTCATCGCCTTCTTGTAGGCGTCGACGTTCTCTTCAATGTTCATATACCTTGTCGCCCTAGCCCGTAGTTGGTCCATGTCTTTCGGTGGCTTAACATACAACGTGTTCAAGAATTTCCTTGGACGTAACCCTACTGACAAGGCGTGCATGAACACTGTCGGATGTAGGTCGAGTATGTTCAACGTGGCCCGGGAAAATTTGGCCATGTACTGTCTCAAGCCTCTAATAGCTGTCGTTTTGCTGTCACATTAAAATGATTCCAATGTGGACCTGTCTTACGTTGGAGAGATGATAGTGTAATCGTGGTCAGATGACCCCAAGTCGTCTCCTAGCAAATCCAATAGTGAAATTAGTAAATCAATGTTTAGAAAGTATCTGCAAGCAATACAAGTTAACAATAACAATAAAGATAAAAAGGGGTTGAGATAGTTCTACAAAAAATATAAAAGAGATTAAAATAGTAATTAAAAAGTGGTTGATCCCAAGTTCTTTCAGCGTTGAATTCTTCACAGGTTCTTTAAAAATTAATCTTTTCTCAATCATCCAACAGAGTTAAACTAGATTGAATATGCGTCAATCTTGTTCAATTGAAACTCACCAATAAAGCATGTGTCTACTAGTTTAATCAGTACCTACTTTGTTCCATGCGTATACTCTATGGGAATGTTAATCTCCTCTCTCTTGAATCATACGCTCAATAAATTAATCAGAACAATATGAAGTAACTAAGAAACCAAAGTTTAAAATAAGGAAGACTCTCAATCATGCATTCAAGTATAACCTCTCAGAAAAACCAGTTTTCCAGGAGATTAGAATATTATAACAACTACTATAGAGAATTAAAAAATGAATTTTTTATTGATCAAAACCTCATAACTCAATGGGAAATTACAAATAATCAATCAAAAAGGTTTAGCCTTCCATGCTAAGGCGAAACAAAAGAATTACAAAGAAGAAAATAAACTAAGAAAATCCTATGAAGCTCTCCCCTTTCTCCTTAAGGCTTATGTCTTTTTATAGGTTTTTTTGCTCCAAGGATCTTGGGAAAATATTTTGGTTTAAATTTTGTTAACATTCTCTCAGTTTCCAACTTTCCAGAATTCTTGTATTTTGCAAAAGATTTGTTTCCAATTTTGTTTATGAGATATTGTACATTTTATTTTCTCCTATTTCTCTTCAAAATTTGTTTTCTGTTTTGATTCAAAGAAGCAAGTTGGACTTTTGCATATTTGGCCCATTCACAAAGGTAGACATTTCCTTCAAACTAATATAAAAAACACAAAATTTACACAAAAAATAGTTAAGGCCCAAATAAACCCAATTATATGAATTTGAATTAAAAGAATGAATTTATTTATTATTATGGTCAATAATTTATGATTAAAACTATTGATTGTGAATAAATATATGTTTATCACCACCCCCCCCCCCCCCTCCCTCCTCTTTTTTTTTTTCTTGCCAGCCACGTCTCTGTTTTTTTTTTTTTATGTATAAAAACAAAGATAAAATAAAGACACAAAAA
>Ga0123342_1008392_pt1 | contig 13028 bp, 19 predicted proteins | sample Turbeawhitnodule_FD_89960 | JGI IMG/M metagenome (GOLD analysis project Ga0123342, IMG submission 89960) | Root nodule microbial communities of legume samples collected from Mexico - Turtle bean Mexico white nodule | ecosystem: Host-associated > Plants > Roots > Nodule | place: Mexico: Nepantla...
CCCTTGGAGAAGATCTTTTGGGACAATGTGGTATTGGTAGGCGATGCAGCTCACCCCACCACTCCTCACTGTGTTAGAAGCACAAACATGTCCATATTAGATGCAGCTGTGTTAGGCAAATGCTTGGAGAAGTGGGGAGCACAAAAGCTTGAATCAGCTTTAGAAGAGTATCAGTTCATTAGGGTACCAGTCACCTCCAAGCAAGTTCTCCATGCAAGGCGTCTAGGTCGCTTGAAACAAGGGCTGGTTCTACCCGATAGAGAACCTTTTGACCCAAAGTTGGTCAGGCCAGAGGATCATCAGGAGCTTCTAGTGAGGAACACTCCATTTTTTAATGATGTGCCCTTATCACTTGGTTTAATACCATCTGGTTGCTTGTAGCTTTGTGTTTTATTACTGCATTGACAATGGATGCATTACTTACCATCCATACAAGTATTGGTACACTTGAATTTGGAGGTGATAAAATTCAGTGACTTTCAGCTGATGTATTTTATATATATAGGAAAAATAAGAACTATACTTTACAAGGAATAGCCACAGTGTATAACTCTCAATCCTTAGACTTGGTACACACACCAAATGGAGCTTTATGACAGCTGTACAATAAAACAATAATCACAATTTTAATATTTTACCTCAAGATGGAAAATATAAATTGTATATAAACTAAATTATAAGGCCTTTTAGAGACTTTCTAAGGTTGTATGCAAGTTGGTTGTCAGAGCTAATAATACAATACCAAGTTCCTTGAAAAACAGCTCCTCTTTGACAAAAAGGATAATCGATATTTATGTGTTTGGTTTCTCATTAAAAATCAATATTTATGTGTTTGGTTTTCTCATGAAAAATTGTATTAGATACTAAGGATAACTGAATATCACACTACAAATATTATATTAGCACATTTGTCCTTTTATAGGATGAAAATGGTGACAAAAAAAAACTAACATTGAATTAAGATAAAATCTTTGAAGAGAACAATGTAATTTTTAAGATTTTAAGTAGACTTTAAGTCTAATTTAAACTTACAAAATCGGCTTGTAAAGTGAAGTTTGCACTCACTTATATATTACTATGAATTGGTCTTATCTCATGCAATCCAAGCTTTTTCTTGATGGAAGAAATAGAGTGGCAACAAAATGATGTGAAGAGAAGGTGCTAGGATTCGTGAGATTGAAGGTGCAATGAAGAGGAAAAAGATTAGGTCAACCTTTCCTAAGTTCATTAGACCTAATAGGCTCACTAGCGAGAGAGACTTGGGAGAGAATGAGTGTTTAAGGTCAGAATTATTCATTCAATATTTGCAAATCTAAGTATGTGAGAGTAATTTGGAGTATTTATAGATGAATGTAGCTTGCTCTTTAAGCTACCATAACTCTATTTAAGTAGACTTAACTATGGTGAGTGTGGTGGCTTAAAGAGGTTGTGTATACTCTTCTAAGGTGCTCTAGAAGTCTTACTTGTGTGGCAAGTTAGGATTTATAGAGTATGTTTGTTTCATCTATAAAATACTCTAAAGAAATCAAAATACAAATCCTATACAGGTTTATTCTATTATTGTTACAAATAATTCATTTGTCTTTTATTCCTGTGTATGGTGGCTTGGATGGTCCTCCATTAGGCTCCCTCCCTTCAAAAGGATCTATCCTCAAATTCGGTTTAAAGCGTCACCTTATGGAAAATGAATGACTTTAAGATCTTGTTGGTTCAAGAATCCACCTGAAAAAAATAGTAAACATAAGAATAATACACAGGAGTAATTTGGAAGTTACTTCTTTGAGTCAAGGTGGAACATAGAGTAATTTGGGACGAACCTGAAAATTTTGACCCGGTCCTAATTGTACCTGTCAAGTCAAATGTTCTTGTTCTATTTCATCTATTTTCAGTCAAAGAAAATGAGAGGAATTAGGCTATGCAATTCCTTCGTGGGTTGAATGATCAATATCACAATATTAGGTCTCATGTGCTTCCTATAACAAAAATATTTTCTTTTGTGGTTCCAAATGGCTAGTAATGTTTTAATTACAAATGTTAATGTAAATTCCAATAGTAATGTTGCTCCTGTTACTTAAACCATTCGTGGGAAAAATGGTCACACTGAGTATGTCTGTTTTCGAAAAAAATGGGTTTTTGAATTAAGATAATAACTCCTATAAGAACAATATTACTAGAAAAATATGCACCCATTGTGGGAGGAGTGATCATACCATAGGATCTTGTTATAAGAAGCTATCCATTGGGTCACAAGTTCTGCAGTAAGTTTTCTCAGGTTAATAATGTTGTTGTTACCATAACAATATCAAATCTTTTTTGATCTCTTTAAACAGAATGTCAATAGTAATCTCATGAATCGTGCTCAAGTGAATTAAGTGTGCTCTTTCTATACTAATTCTACTCCCAAGATGTGAGATCATTCTGCAAATGATAATATCTTCACCTTGAACAATGTAAAAGATGCTAACAAATTTTAGACTCTAATGCAACTGATCATGTTTGCATTTTTTTATTTTAATTTATCTCTTATCATCACATTAAGCCAATTCTCATAAACTTACCTAATGGTCATAATGTATCTACTAATTTTTTTGTAATTGTTCTTTTCAATTACAAAATTTATATCAGTGATGTTTTATATGTTCTTCAATTTTCTTTTAATCTTATTTTCATTTCAAAACTTTCTTCTAATCTTCATTGTAAATTAATTTTTTCTTCCATTGTGTGATACATGACACTCAAACTACAAAAAGATTGGTTTAATTGATATTAATGTCGATTTGTATGTTCAAAGAAACTTTTAGTGGAAGATATTTGAAGGAAATGTTTACATGTTTAGTTTTACTTTGAGGAACTGATACTATGTTAACCAACTAGTGTTGATTGTATACTTACATTTGGGAACTAAACTTTTATGAAAGTAAGGTGTGACATGATCCTAAAAATACTCCAATAAACACAAAAAGTTTGAACTTTGAGTTGTTCAATGTCATGAAAGAAACAAAGGATCCTTAATTGTCATCTATGATGGTGAACCCTGATAAGATCTTTTTGGACAGTGTAGAATTATAGTTATTAGAAATCCTAGCCACATTAAATATAAATAAAAAAGTTGAATAATGTACAAAAAAAACTTAAAAACCTAATATTTTTAAAAGTAGTATCATAATTTTTTGTATGAATTAGTGCATTCCTCATCAGTGTTAAATATCTCTATGCAGCTTATTACATAGAAATTTACATAAAGTTCTTGTAAAATAATGTGACAAAAAATGCCATTAAGAGGGATGTGATATGGTTTTTTCAACACATAAGAGGGAGTGTTGGGTTTGTAAGGAAGATAGAAAAATAAAAAGAATTTGAGGAGTATATATCACTTTGCATTATATACGCAAGAAAGCCCATGAGCATGTAAAACAAGTTTGATCTGTAGAAGCCAAAGAAGATAATTTCCATCGTTAAGCTATGGAGGTGAGCTTCTTTTTCTCTAACTTTCCCATGGACCATGATGAGAGGGATATGTGGAAGGTTTTCCAGAGGCAGGGTAAGTTAAAGGATGTCTTCATTTCTAGAAGGTTAAACATAAAAAAACAGAGATTCGGTTTTGTAAGGTTTCAAGAGAAGTTGGATGTTGATGCCTTGGAAAGAAGGTTAAGTCTCATCTGGATAGGGACCTGGAAGCTGCGAGTAGGGGTGATAAAATGGGACGGGCCGTGCGGGCCGGCCCGCGACCCGCTGAAAAGAACGCGGGGAGGGTTAGTCCGCATAACTTAAAATGTATTTTTTTTTCTGCACCCCATATTTTCTTCACGTTACCTCATATTTCACATTCTGAAATTTTTAATAACATCATACTATGCATGTCTCATGAAAATAATATCATAAGACCATTTACCTAATGTATCTAAATAAAAATATTCAAAAAATTTATTTAATTTTTTTTTAAAAAAAGTATTTCTTATGCGGGCTGGCCGTTAGGCTCGCAGGCCAACCTTTATGCGAGACGGGCCAGCCCGCATTGTCACCCCTAGTTGCGGGTCAATAAACCAAAAATACAGGAGGCATCAAGAGACTAGAAAGGAAAGGAACAAAAGTCAAAGAATAATGCAACTGAAACATGAATGGAGGCAGAAGGATCATAGACTAACGTATGCTCAGGTAGTTGGGAAGGAGAATTAAGAGAGGACACAATGAGTTAAGGTACAAAGTGGGATCCATATAAGGGTAAAGGGTGATTGTGGTAAATGGCTACAAAAATGCTTTATAGGAAGGGTGGTGGATGTGAAGAAATTACAGACAGTGAGGCAGAGCTTTCTCTTGGAAGGGTATAATTTTAATAGAATGAAATATTTAGGGGGACTATATGTGTTGTTATCAAGAGAATCAAATGAAGCTCTACAGAAATCTATTGAGGATAATAAGGAGACGTTTGCGGAACTTTTTGACTCTGTTGTGCCGTGGGACAACAGTTTTGCTGTGGAGGACAAAGTAGTTTGGGTCAGATGTAGGGGAATACCTTTAAGATTTTGGAACAAAAATTGGTTCAAACAAGTTGCTACTCTCGTAGGGGCTCTAATAGAAGTTGATTTTGCAACGTTACAACAGGAGGTGCTCGAGTTTGCAAGGCTGAAAGTGAGGGTTCCAGTGGGTGGAAAGTCACGTTTGATGAAGAACATATGGTTTAACGACATTGAGTGTTAGGTTGCCTTTGAAGAGGAAGTTGTAAATGCGTCTTGTTGGTACCAACATCAGAGGAGGGAGATGGAAGATGAGGTCTTAGATGTGGGGTTGGAGAAGAAGCTCGGCGAGGAGTTCTTTGAGTCAGAGGGGTTTGATTATGGTGGCCAACTGGAAGGTGGTGCGTTTGGTAGTGAAGGTGTTTCGGTGAGAGGTCCGACGGAGGAGGCATTGCATCAAGGGAGGGACACGACGGAGGAGGCGTGGATTCAAGGGAGCAACGCCTGCAACGTAAACTCGAGTGGGGGCAGACTGTCTAGGTGCACATAGAGGTTGCCTAAATTGGTGGAACAAGATGGTTGCATGAATAAAGGGGGAGAGGACAACTTCTATGAAGAGGGTATGTTAGAAAAGAAAAAAGGCAACGTGGTTGGTAAGTGTGCAACGACTAGTGAGGAGTGTGACCTAATTACTAATGGGCCAGTTAAGGCCCAGAGGAGGGAGGGGTGTGAGTTTAGCATTTTTATGGTCCTGGATCCAGAGGATGTGGAAGATGAACAAGTAGGGGGTGCAACAAGTAAATTTTTTTTCAGAGGTTCAGTGTAGTGCCGTTAACGACGACTGGGAACGATGACGCAACATTCCTAGGGAGCAGTTCTCAGGCACGCATTCACATGGAAAAGTGAGGCTTCTTTCAGTGATAGAGGTCCATGAAGATGAAGGTTTCACGATGGGGTCATGGCGAGGGTGTGCGGACGACGCCGACGAAGTGAAATGACATGCGTCTAGGCGCACGAAACGATGTTGTTCAGGGAAGAACCTAGGATCTCCTCTGATTTTATTTAAGGATGGCCTGGTGGAAAGAGTGCGCAGTAGGGGAGGCACGATCATGGAGGAGGAGGAAGACGACAAAACGGTTGCCGGTGGTAATTGTAGAGTGACCTCTTCTCCATGTAACGCTGTGAGCAAATGCAACGAAGGAGATGAAATGTTTAGCACACAGTCGAGGAGGAAAAGCTTGTTAGGTCTCATACCTGTGAAGATTTCAACATCCAATCCGTGGGATCTAAGGCTAGATACTCAGTGTCTCAATAATAGTTTATCTGATAGTGTTGTTAGGAACTGTAACAGGATGTTTTAGATGAATAACGAGCATTATGAAGTTGTTAGAGTTTGGAAAACTTGAAAAGAGGTGGGGTATTCTTACTCGGGGGAGGAGGAAGTCGTTATTAATCGTTTACAAGCAATGGAGATGAGACAAAAATCAACGGTTAATAAGGGGAGTACAAGTAGGGTGGAGAATAGTTTGTCTGATGATAAGGCTAATTAGTATGAATATAAGGGGAGTGAGGGGAAGCATTAAAAGAAAATGTTTGGGCGATTTGATTTAGAAAGAACAGGCAAATTTTGTATGTATTCAGGAGCAAAGTGTAAGGAGTTGGGTAAGGAAGAGATTTTTAAAATGTGGGGCATAAACGAAGTCGAGTGGGCTCAGAACGGAAATGATAATGGTGCAGGATGGGTGATTACGATGTGGAGGAGAAATTTCTTTCGTCCAAGCAACATTACTAATGAGAGTAATTATAGTATTATTGAGGGGCAATGGAGGATAAGAGAGGCTCTTCATATTACCATTGTTAATATGTATAACTTTGGTTTGCCTACAGAGAAAAGAGTTGTGTGGGAGGTGCGGGAGAGGAGAAGGGAGCAAAATACAAAGACTTGGTGTGTGGTTGGGGATTTTAACTCAATTAGGAGTCTTGGTGAAAGGAGGAATGCAGAGTTTGAAGTTAATCATAGGATGGAGATGAGAAGGTTTAATGAGTTTATTGAAAATATGGAGTTGGTTGATATTCCGATGCGATGGTGGGAAGAAAGTACACGAGGTACAAACCAAATGGCTTGGTCAAGAGCAAAATAGACAAAATCTTAGTGTCAAGGGAATGGCTGGATAAGTGGCCCATTAGTAGGTACTATGTTCTATACAGGTCAGTGTCTGATCATTGTGCCTTGGTGTTAAAAATGAAAATCAAGAATTGTGGTCCAAAACCGTTTAGAAGCTTGGACATTTGGTAGAAAGATAATAGGTTCAAGGCTTTTATCCGTGACAGATAAGGAAGTTATAAGGTGCAAGGAAGCGGGATTTTCATCTTTAAAGAGAAGTTGAAAATGCTGAAATCAGATTTAAAAGTCTAGAACATAAAGGTTTTTTATAATGTTTTCCAACAAGGGGAGGAGATTCATAAGAGATTACAGGAGCTAGATACAAAGGATGATGAGAGTGAGTTGGATGAGGTAGGAAGGGAGGAGAGAAAATGGTTATTAGCATATTAGAGAAGAAACAGTCTCAACCAAGAAGCATTATTACAATAGAAGGCTCGTCTTAGGTGGTTGAAGCAAGAGGATTTGAACTTGAAATACTTCTATTTGGTTATTAAATGGAGAAAAATATGGAATGGTCTTCAGAGGGAATAAAGAAGAGGGTCAGTGGTTTGAAAAGCAGGGTGCTATGAAGGAAAAGGTTTGAGACTTCTTCAAAGAAAGGTTCAGGGTAGAAGATTGTCAACGGGTCAGGCTAGATAATGCAGAGTTCAACAGGATCACAGAAGAAGATAATGTGATGCTGGTAGGAAGGATAACCAAAGAGGAAGCAAAGCGTGTCGTGTGGAGTTGCGATAGCGATAAAAGCCCGGGTCTCGACGGTTATAATTTCGGCTTTATAAAGTTCTGTTGGGAAGAGATGAAGGAAAACATTCTAAGAGTTTTTCATAATTTTGAGGAGGACGGAAAGTGGCCAAGGGGGTCAAACGCTTCGTTTATTTCCTAGATCCCTAAAGTTGACAATCCACAACATTTGAATGATTTCAGACCAATTTCTTTGGTCGGTTGTCTGTATAAGATTGTGGCACAAATCCTGTCTATGAGGTTGAAGAAAGTGCTACGAAAGGTCATTGATGGAAGGCAGTCTGCATTCCTGGAGAGCAGGGGGCTTATGGACGGTGTTCTAGTAGCTAATAAGGTTTCGGAAGAGGTAAAGAGGAGGAAAAGTAGTTATGTTTTCTTCAAGGTTGATTATGAAAAAGTTTATGACTCAGTAATTTGAGATTTTGTGTACTACATGATGGAAAGGTTAGGATTCTGTGAGAAATGGGTTGGATGGATAAAAGCATGTCTCGAGTCCGCTTCTGTATCGGTGTTAATGAATGGAAGCCCCACTCAGAAGTTTAAGCCAAAAAAAGGGTTGAGACAAGGAAACCCTCTAACACCATTTCTCTTTATTATTGTGGCGGAAGGGTTAGTTGGGGTCATAAGGAAGGCAGTTGAGAAAGACTTGTTAGAAAGTGTGGAGATCGAGGGTTGGAGTATCAAGGTTTAGGGAAGGGCTTGTGGAAAGAAGTGTTGGATTCTACGTACGGAAGGTGGTGGAGTCTTCGGGAACAAAGAAAAGGTATATCAGATTCCTTGTGGTGGCAGGACTTATAGGATGTATGGTCTTTTGAGGGATGGAAAGACGAGTTTGAGGATAATTGTACATGGAAAGTTGGGAATGGGAGGGAGATTAGGTTATGGGAGGATAGATGGGTGGACAATATGACGCTTAAGGAAAATTTTTCGAGGCTTTTCTCCATTGTTGTTTATATGGAAGCATTCATTTTCTAAGGAAGGGTGAAATCTGAAAATTCAGAATGGTCATGGAAGATTGAGTGGAGAAGAAATTTGTTCGAATGGGAAAATGTTCAATAACAACAAATGATGCAACTTTTGAGAGAAAAGAGGCTAGGGGTAGATAAAGATGATTCTTGGGTGTGGAAAGATGACGCGACAACAGTGTACACAGTCAAATTTGCATACGATGTTCTTAAGGAAGATGCTCAGGTGAATGAGAAGGATCTGTTTCAGAGTTTCTGGAGGATAAAGGCACAACCATCATCCCATCTCACAACATGGAGGGTTTTGGAAGACAAAATAGTGTCTAAGGCGAATTTGGCTAGAAGGGGAGTTTGCGTAACAGATAATATCTGTTGAATGTGTGGGGAGGAAGAGGAAAACACATCTCACCTCTTCAGTACGTCCAGAGTTGCTTGGCTTGTGTGGGCTAAGTGCTATGAGTGGATGGGGTTGGCAGCGACGGATCATCGGAAGCCTAAAAAGCACTTCGCTAGCTTCAAGGTGAGTGGAGCCAAAGATAGTGTTAATTTGATTTGGGGTTGTGTGTGGATAGCAGTGGTAGCAGAATTATGGAAAAACAAGAACAAAAGGATTTTTAGAGGTGGAAGGATAGATCATAATGAGATTTTTTATCTAGCTCAACTGAAAACTTGGTCTTGGATAAAGTCCAAGGCACAGGGGGTTTGTTTCTCCTACTCTGATTGGTGCTTTTCACCACTAGTTTGCATGAAGTCTGTCAAAAACTTGTATGAGGACTTTTTTTGAGACATGGGGCTATGTTTGGTAGTTATGTCTTGTATGATAGGTTCTTTTAACGCTTTTTCATTGGGTATGGAGATAAGAGGGTGAACTTCTTAGGGAAATCTTTTGTATACGGATTAAGATATCTCTGAAATACCTTGTATTTATTTATTCGTTTTTTGCTGATAAAAAAAATGATGATTTTGTTATTTTTTTATACTATTATAACAATATTTCTTTCAAAGGCAAAACTAAAATATAGGTGCATAGAGCACACCGCGTTATTGAGCTTATACTCACCTACAAAATTATAACACTTTTGAAAAAAAAATATGTCTATATTACGTAATCTCAATCTTATTCTAATACATTCAACAACTTTAGAATTTTAACAAACTTTAAACTTTTAAACTGATACTGTATTTGTATTTATTGATGTTGTACTTCTCACCAATTTTGCTTGACATCTTAGGTAACAAGTAAAAGAAATCTTAAAGTCATAAAAATTAACTTTTATATGAAAAAGGTTGATGATAATTGCTTGAGCACTTAAAGTATTAGTTTTTCTTAGTTTTGAACAATTTTTGAAGCATCAACCCAAACATTTTTCTTATATGAATATTCTATCTTTTTACTAAATAACTTTCTTGTATGTATTGGCTATGGACATGTTGCCTATGCATGAGATATTAATAGGCTTTTTCTTCCTACCCTCACAATTTCTAATTGCAGTCCCATAATTTTGAAATTATATTTTACCTTTTGTAAAAGTGACTTCATATATCCTATATATCCTGCTCTAGAAATCTTTCAGAACAAGTTTTTTAGAATTTCTTGAAAATGATTTCAAGAACAAAATTTCTGACATTCAAAATAGGTTTTTCAGAACAAGCTTTTAGAACACATAAAATAGATTTTGGAACGAGCTTTTCCAAACAAGCTTTCCATAAATATACAATATACTCCATAACGAACTTTTCAAAACAAATTTTTCAGAACAATTTTTCCAAAACACATGAAATGCATTCCAGAAAACCTTTCTCTCTTCGGTTTCCTTTACCACTTTTTCAGTTGGTGTTTGGAACCTTTAAAATGTATGCGTTTGATTATTTCATGTTTTTTAGGATTTTAGGTTCTTAGTGTGGACTGTGTTTTTACCTGTTTGGTTTGAAGGGTCATGTTAGACATTGGATTATGTATTTTTTATATAAGGGTTGATCCACCTGAAGTGGTTCGTATTTATATATTTGTTATTGTTGATTAAAAAAAAAAAAAAACCTCTCTCTCACTCACTTCTTTCTCTCTATGAATGTAGCATGTGATGAAGAATAAAGGTGTAAGTGACAGCGGAAGAAGAAGTGATGGCGGAAGCAGTAACAATAGCAGCACAATGCATGTGGGAGGATATTGATCATAAGATCTTTCTCCATGCACACCAAATCAGTTAAATCTTTTTCCTAATGTTCCAATATTTTAAAATTGAAATTTAAAATACCAATTAAATCGTAAATGAAGATCTTTTGTCCTCATCAAAGATTCCTTACGATTCTAGTATGATTTTCCTTGGTTTTTATTTTGATTTTCACTTTAAAGGTTGGAGTTAATTTTTTTTTGGGTACATTACCTCACTGATTCTGAAGTTTGATTAAGTTTTATCTTTTTCCAGTAAAATATTTTAGATTAAGCCACTGTTTACTAATTAATTATTTCTTTTGTTTCTTGAATTTCTTTAATATTCCAGTGAATATATATGGGTTCATTCATTTGGTTTTGAATGAAAAAAAATTCAATATGTGTTGATGATGAAAAAGCAAATTCAATCCATAAAGAAAGTCACTCCTGAAAAAAGAAATTGGAATACATGGAGTTATTCAGTTGTGGTTCATAGCAAATCTCACTACAGAAAATTCTATTTTTAATGGAAAATGGTAATATCTCATTATTTGTTTACTTCATACACTGAGTATTACACTTATTTGAATAATTTAAGGTCCTTCTTTGAATACTTTCAAATATTCATGCAAGGATCATACAATTCATGCTTCAATCACAAGGATCCTAATTTACCAATTTTAAAGAAAACTATTGAGAATAATGTATATTATATCTGATCTTTTAGTGTTACTTCAAATTATCGGTGTTATAGAGCTCTTCAACACCCATACAAAATTAACTTTTAGTTTAGAACTGAAGTAGTTTCACAATATAGTAAATTAGTTCCAAAGAGGAAGTTAAAGTACATCACTAATCCTGATTTTAATACAGAGTACATAGTAGGTAAACTAAACTATTATGGTTAAACATCATTTAAAATCAATCATATTTTTAAGTAAAGTAAATGTATTGGTTTATTTTGATGTCATGAAAGTACTAACAAGTGTTAGAACTAAAAGAGAATTATGAAGAATCTGAAAAAACAAAAACTTGAATTAAATCTCCATAAAGATTTATGGATAACATTAATATTTTTTTACAAAATAATATTGTATTTTCAAAATTATTTAATCAACAACTACTTTTCACAATAGTTTTTGAATTGAATGAACTTTAATCTAAATTATTATTATTATTTATTTATTTATTTACTAATTGTATGCTGGGATTTATTAGAAACTCAAATATTTCCTGGAGTCTTAAATCATAATTTGCTGAATTACTAAATGGTTAAATTTGTCCACAAATTTATTTAATTTATTTAACAGAATAATGTTTTAATATTTCAATTTAATAAATAATAAATTTGGTTTTAAACCTTTTGCATCAAATACTTTTATAATATTTAATTGTTTTATTGTATATTTTGTTAATTATTATTATTATAATTTATTTATGAATTATGTGATGAGATTTATTGGAAACTAAAATAAATATTTCCTCAGTGTTAAATCATAATTTGCTATGTTACCAAATGCTTAAAATAATAATTTCCTACATTATTATTTTATAATTTATAATAGTATATATTATAAATATTATTTGTTATTATTTTAAATATTTCTATTTTTATGAAATCAGATTGATATAATAAATATATTTTTTAACGAATTCCAATAAGTTGCACGTGTGAAGTATTATATGTGTAGCTTATGTGATTTATATTAATTTGGTGCTTGAAGAAGAGAGAGTAAGAGAGAAAAAATGGATGGTGAAGGAAAAAGAGGAAAGGCAGTGATAGTGGGAGGTAGCATAGCAGGTATCTCATGTGCACATGCTCTTACCTTAGCTGGTTGGGATGTTCTTGTGCTTGAGAAAACCCCCTCTTCTCCAACTGGAAGCCCCACTGGTGCTGGCCTTGGACTCAACTCTTTCTCCCAACAAATCATTCAATCATGGCTTCCACACTCACAACAACTCCTACACAACACCACTATCCCTCTCACCATTGATCAGGTCCCACCCTTTTTCTTTTCATCTTTTCTCTTTAATTATGAGTACTAATTTGGTAACACTTCACTAAGGAATATTTCCAAGGATATACCAATAAAAGGGGATCCTTTTCATCTTGGTGTATGATTCTCCTAATACAAACTTAGTTTTATTTGCAAAATATAAAAACTTATTACTACTGTTGTATTGTTTTTACCTGAGCAGAACCATGTAACTGATAGTGAGAAGAAGGTCCACTGTGCATTGACAAGAGATGAGAGTTTCAACTTCAGAGCAGCACATTGGGCAGATCTTCATGGCCTTCTGTACACTGCACTGCCATCAGATATATTTTTATGGGGTCATCTTTTTCTCTCTTTCCATGTTGTAGATGGTAAGGGTTCTGTCATAGTAAAGGCTAAGGTTATAGAAACTGGTAAGGTTGTAGAGATAGCAGGGGATTTGCTTGTTGCAGCAGATGGTTGTCTCTCTTCCATCCGCCAGAAATATCTCCCTGATTTTAAACTAAGGTTAGTATTCAACCCAATGGGATAAGACTTTTGTCATTTGTATTTCAA
>Ga0123342_1008393_pt1 | contig 13027 bp, 4 predicted proteins | sample Turbeawhitnodule_FD_89960 | JGI IMG/M metagenome (GOLD analysis project Ga0123342, IMG submission 89960) | Root nodule microbial communities of legume samples collected from Mexico - Turtle bean Mexico white nodule | ecosystem: Host-associated > Plants > Roots > Nodule | place: Mexico: Nepantla...
AGTTCTTGTTCATAGAACCTTGATCCATTTCTATGATAAAGTGCCTAGCTCTTAACCAACTCAAGATGATTCCTAAGAATGTCAAGAATCATTCTAATTGTGCTAGTGGAATCACATCATATAGTACCCAATGTCACATCTTCACCACTTTTTTCAAACTGAAACCTCTTAACTCATCCAATTATCTGCATCACCTCAAGTATATAATTCACTTCCATAGGTAGAACATGCTGATAAGGTAATTAGTTCTGATGATGATTTTAAAAGTAGGGTCTCATCCTTCGAGTCGTTTTTACCGAAGCAAAGTTTGAGTGATGAAGTATGCGACCTTTATTTCTTATTTATTTCCTGCATCAATGCCACACTAATAGCTTAAGTCGAGACTGATAGGTACACAATGATAGGTCCTTTTAAGGATGGTTTTTGAATTATAGATGGGAATGACAACTTTTTATTTATTTTTAATAATATCTCTTAACACTTTTGATCTCAATTGAACTTTGACACTTTTTTCAGGAGCTGGACTATTGGTTTAGTCTTTTTGGCTAGTCTTAACATGACTCGAGATAATGATGTGAGCCTCCCTACAAGTTTTTGTACTTCTTTCAAGTTCTTTGGGCTACGCATTTTCACTGTAGCCCGACATTGATCTAGGTTGGTCTCAATGCCTTGGTGCCTGAACATGAAGCCAATAAACTTTATGCCCTCAAACACACATTTATCAAAGTTCAACCATGTTATGCTTCCTCAGCACGACAAAGATTTCATTGAGATCGTCAATGTGTTTTTGGCATGATTACCACCATCAACAAGTTGCGTCCTATAAGGCCTTTGGATACCTTATGCATCAATCTTTGGTACATGACATTGACGCTCTGGAGACCAAATGACATGACCTTGTAAAAATAGTTAATATCATTAGTTATGAATGTAGTATTTTCTTTGCCTCTTGAATTTATTTTGTATTTAATTAAATCTCGAGTAGACCTCCAAAAACTCAATATCTTAAAAAAAATATCATTTTCATTTTTAATTTTTTATTATAATTAAATAGTGTTAATATGATATATTTTAATCCATCACATAACTAAATAATTATTACATTCTTATTATATATCAATTTTAATATTTATTATATTTAAATAAATATACTTTAAATGTTTTTAAATAAATATTACTTTTATTTATATTTATATTTTTATTATATTTAAGTAAATATATTTTAATTATTTTTAAATAATTATTACATTTATTATATTTTAAATAGATATATTTTAATTATTTCTTAGTTAGTTATTAAACTTTTATATTTTAATATTAATATTTATCATATTTAGATAAATACATTTCAATTATTTTTAAATAATAATTATATTTATTTTAATTTTAATTTTAATATTTATTTCATTGAAATAAATAAACTCCATTTCTTTACTAAATAATTATTAAATTTATTTATATTTTAATTTTAATATTTATTATATTTAAATAAATATATTTCAATTAGTTTTAAATAATTATTTTATTTATTTATATTTTAATTTTAATGTTTATTATATCAAGATACGTATATTCCAATTATTTTTTAAATAATTATTATATTTATTTATTATTTTATATTGTATTAATAATTTTATAAAAATAAAATCTGTTTAGAATTTAGTTCCCAGAAAACTAAATTCTTATTGGTTTTTTAGTAGGAGAATGTAAAAATCATAATCAAGATTCAGTTCTAAAAAACCAAATTTCGATAATATATAGTTAAGTGTGCTATTAATAGATATTGTGCTAAGTGCATAATTATTGCACAAAAAGTTTTGTCAAGGAATAAAATCTATAAAATAATCTACATAAGTTACTTCGGTTTCACCATATCCATTTTTTCAAGTAAAAGTATATATTTATCTCGTTTTTATCATTTAATGAATGAAAAATTTATGCTTAGAATATGTATTGCACTCTTACCTATTTAAATTTTTACCCTAAATATTCATCAATAATCCATCATAGGATTGCTTAATCCCATTTTTTTACATATGTTGGCTAGACAATCCCTTAGTATATAGGGTCCTATTTCTTATACGATCAGCATTCGTTGCTATGTATAAGAAGTTATGACTTCATTAATTACAAAGTTATTTTATACGTGCATATGTAAAACAATTTCCTAATTAATCTAACAACCATAAACTTTAATTATATATATAATATAATTATGATTTACTTGTAACTAGTTAGGTTGAGTTAGTGTTGGGTTACTTGAGATTTGAAATCCTAATTTCATTCTTGTTGTAATAAAAACAAAAACAAAAACTATGACTTAGGAGTTATGGAAAGGGTTGAAATTTCAGTCCAAGTTTTTTATGGTGATGATAGTTATTGTGCATTAAAAGCAAACACTTCAGGAGTCACCCGAAACTAAGGAGAAGCATGCATTTGGATGTCGTTTAATTCGTTAATGTAATTATTTACAATGAAATAAACTTTAATCAACCAAAATCATATATATTAAAAAACAGAAGCGGAGATCATAAAACTACCCAAATGGGATTCACAATTTAAAAATATAAATTAGAAGAATGAAGCAGCATTTGTAAAAGTATTGCTAGATATGTTTTTTAGAATAATGATACGAGAATCAAACAGTAATAGAACACTGATTAAAGAAGTTGTCCTCGTAAACATAGTACGATGTTAACAGCATCCACCTACCGCTTAATAAACAAATCAACGATGACACAACAAAGCCTAAAGTCCTTATTTCACTCTATATTTTAAGGGAACCTCCAATGACAAACACTTTTTATACAGCCCTAAAGTCTAAAATTAACCAAATAATATATACCAAAATATTAGTGAAGGAAGGAATAGATCCTGTGTGTCTCAAAGTGATAGCATCTCATATACCCCACTAGAATCACACTGTGTCCAATTGGACACAATTCTCCTAGCCTTGGTCATGTTGAGGTACAATAGGTGCCTCTTCATGAACAGAGGGATTGTCAAAAATTCTTTTTATTACCAAAATAATGAGAAAACCCAAAAAGGAGGAAGATGAGATGACACAAACTATAGTTTTATTAGACAGACAAATTTGTCCGCTCCATGAATAGATTAAGAATATTTTCTATACATTTTGAGGATCTTGCAATGTACATTCTCTCTATATACCTCTCACTTTAATTTTCCCTTCAACCCTTGCTGAGCTTTTTGTATTCTCTTACCGACAAGTTTGCCTAATTAAGCTAAGTACTTGATTCGTGGATGCAGTAGCTTCCAGCTACTTGCTTAAAGTTTAATTAAGCACACCCAATTGTTGTTAGTTCAATAGAATGCACATTTGAAAGAGGGTATGGTGTAGGCTTCACAATTTGGATGACGGAACCTAACTAAAAGGGAAACAACAGAATTGAAGACATATTATGAAGAAGAAAGAAAATTTGATTCATTAAAGTCTTGGTAACTGGTGAGATTAAATAGGATCATGTGCAGAGGTCACAAATAATAATAGAGCTTAGTCATGGAGGAATTAATTACATTGTCTGCCATTAATTTCCCTTTTTTTCGACATTTCCCTTCAGTTGAAAAGACAGCACTACTGCATATATATATATATATATATATATATATATATATATATATAAACATATATATAAAAACAAATATCATGAATGAAATTGGGCAAGGTAACGGTCAGCAGTTAGCTATAGTCGTGATGGGAAAAATCCCAAGAAAACTTGTCAGTGATCCGAAGCGCACAGCTGATATGATGAAGCCTGAAGGGCCATATCATTGTTCTCCATCCACACCATAGAAGGAGACAGTATAAAGCAGTAAAAAGTGTCAAAATATTAATTGAAACTGTGTCTACGAAACCATTAATGAGCGTCAATATGAGACACATGTAGAAGACCAAAATAATGTGTAAGGTGTCACAGAAGATATACGGAAGTGACTCACTACCTATTCTATATGGCTTCAAACAACATTGAATTTCTAGAGCGGCCAAAGAGTACATATAATTGAACCATTGAAAGTAGCAACTTAAGAAGAAAACCCAAACGGTGAGAACTGAGAATGATATGAGAGAGATGTATATATAGTCTGCAAAAGTCTAATAAGCTTGACATATATGGAGGATATAAAAAGGTACATACATACATACATAAAGAAAACTATGAATAATGCGTTGCTTTTGGTTCCTCACAGTAAGGATAATGGCTTCCTTGTATATTCATTCCTTCGTTCTTTCGCTCCCACTAACACTTTTTAGGTACCCCCACTAGCTGTCTACTCCCAGTACCACACTGTATTCTTTAAAAGCAGGTTCATGATATATCCCTCATCTTTAACCTTTTTTTGTTCCTGCCAGAGCAAACAGGATAAAACTACAAGCAGCAGTCTACATGGACTACTGCTAGAAAACTTTCAGCTGAAAAATCATGAAAACCCTAATTAAATTAAATATACTACTTAACATAGAGACCATAAATAATGACTGGAAAAGCGTTGAGAGCCAGATGAGTGGAATTTTCCACGGAATGGGCATAGCTGAGTAGCTATTCACAATCTTATTGAGTTGCACCTGGGGGAGGGAGGTGGTGGTGGTGGTGGTGGTGGTGACGAGGAAGAGTCAATGATGATGGTTGTTGTTGTTGTGGAAGTGGTGGTGGTGGTGGACGTTTTCGTTTCTTCTTCTCATAGCTGATGCCTCTTGCTTTGGACTGAAGTTCACGAACCTCACGGAGGTAGAGTCTCACAGCTCTTGCTCCAAATGGGTTGATTTCAGGCTTCCCTCCGTTTTCCTCGTAAGCTGCCCTGAGACGACCTATGAGGGCATCAAGGCTTCCCCAGGCTTGTCTTAGAGGACATGGACATGGTGCTGGAGGGTTTGGGTGCCCGTAAAAGGGACAGATCGGAGTGTGCACTTTGGTCTTGCCAAATTGGTCCAAGTACCTAACATCACAATAACAATTCAACAAGAAAAAGAAAAGAGAGATTAAGAAAAAGTGCATGTCATGGTATGTTTAGTTGTATACCCAGGTATTCTCAACCCTGGAGGTAAAAAATATTTTTTTTTCTCACAAAGATCGAATTCTAAACTATATGTTTAGAAAACAAGATCGTTCGTTTTCCATACTCATGAATCTGAAGATCGAATTTCAGACTACAAGCTTAAGAAAGAAGAGTATCTTCAAAGTACCGTGATGTTGGAATGGCATGGCATGTATAAGAAATGTTTGTACCTGAGAAATTCAAGGACGTGTGCACCGCTGCACCTGGAGAGGGAGAGAGGGGGTCGGTGATTCTTGAGGTACTGGCCAAAGGTGTTCCAGTCACGGCGCTTTTGGTTCTCGTAGCGGCTGCTGGTGTTGGGGGAAACAGAAGGGGAATTGGAGCTACCAACTAAGCTGTTGCTGGTGGTGGTGATGGCGGTTGTGGTGGTGGTGATGTGAGAGTTACACGAGTCCATAAATTCTTGAATTGAATCCATGGAGAGAAGCTAGCTAGACAAGAAGTTGAGCCTTGTGGTTTGCAGATCCAAGGTTGTTTTTGTCTCTTTGCCACCAGGGTTTCTTGTTCTAGGGTTCCTAAGACAGTGACCAGAGTGAGTGAGGGAGTGAGTAAGGGGAAGGAGGAAGAGAATGAGAGTGAGGGATGAATGGATAGATAGATGGATGGATGGAGATTAGACGGGATAAAGGATTACTATACTTATAATCTGGGAAACAGTGGTGGAGCAACGCTGTTCTCTAAAAAAATATTCTTTTTTGTAATGTCTTTGCGTTTTTGAGGTTTGTGTTAAGGAATACAACTACCTTGAAAGAAAATGAAAAGGAAAGAGGGAAGGAAACAAAGTCTGAATCACGATTGATATTACAGATTTCTAATTTTTCTTTTGGAGAGAGAGAAGATGTGAAGCTCTAAGTGGTGAAGCAAAGGAAGATTTATCTTTTTTTATGTCTGAGGATGTGATAAGATTGATGGGAGTGTGAGTGGACTGTTCCTCTCTACTATTTGCAGTTGCAGTTTTTATATATTGAGTAATACTAAGGCTACCCGGGGCAATGTTGGTTTTTTTTAGCAGTTTTTGAATTCAGGGATTGATAACATTTTGGTTTTATTTTTCCTTAAAAGGGTGGTGCAAATTCAGTGTTTCATCACTTATATTAATGCTTACATTAATATTCTTGTTTGTGTTGGAAGTAGATAGATATATATATATATAGAGAGAGAGAGAGAAAAGGGATATGTGGGATTGCTAGGGCTTTTGAAAAAAATAGGAGAGTTGTAGAATAGGTTAAGAGATGGATGGAGACAGAAAAAAGTTTGAAGGGTAAAAAATGAGGTAATAACATGATTCTCTTTCTCCACACTATACCCTCCACTTTGAATGACAGTTCCTTACTCATTGACTACAATGCCCCTATTAATGTCCCCCTTTTCACCTTTCCATTCCTAAACAACACAAAAACTTTAATTGTCTCCCTCTTTCTTCTTCAATATAAACAAATCAAATTATCATAATCTTCTCTATGTCAAACTTTTCACTTGCCACTGCTTAATATTTTCAATCAAATTTAGACTATGCTATGCCTTTTCCCTAGGGAGGGAACGTTTTATGATGATATCAAATTTATTGATATTGTATTTACCATGAATTAGTTGCTTCAATGGTTGTTTTATTATTTTAGATGCAAGTAAACAATCGTAAAACCGTATATTTATATTAGACTATTAAATTTTCACAAGTTAAAATATAATAATTTACATAATTCTCTTTATTTAGGGATCCCATAATAAAGCAAATATATACATTACATCTTTTAATCCACTTGGAAGATTATCAAACATTTTTTTTATCTAACGTTTGTTTTTATCTATGTAGCATGTTATAAACAGGATAAACTAATATAAATTTTTATATATTTCAATTAATAACTACAATTCAATCATATTCTTTTCCTAATTACTGAATGTAGGTCAACAAAAAGTAATTGTTTTACATATCTTATTAAGTATTAATAATCTTTTTTCCTCGACTTGATAACAGAAAATTTGTAACCATTCTTATCATATATAATATTTTCATTTATATAATTTAATAATAAATAGAAATTTTATTTCATGAAATCTTCTAACATAATACTCACACTAATTTCTTACTCAAATACTCAGTTCTAAAATTTTATTCCATTTAGAAATCTAAAACCTTATATTTTTTTATAATTACGATTAACTTGTTCATGGATAATGATGTTATAAATGAAGATTATATAAAGCAAAAGGTTTGTATAATTCATAAATGAAATTGTTGATATTGGTATGTATCATTCAATTAATGAATTTAATACACATGGTCATATATACTAAATAACATAAATAAGAAATATTAAGTTTGTTTATAATAAAATGTTCATGTCAGAAAAATAGTATATTCAAACTAAAATAAACCATTTTTTTATAGTGAAGTAAATCGAACTATATTTATTTAATAAATTACAACTAAAGGTTTGAATTTTTGGAAGAGCAACCAATTTTCAACCAAATATCAAATTTATTTATTTTTAGTTTTAAATGGTGTACTAAAGAGATTTTTAAATTTTTTTAAAATATTTAATAAAGAATGTTATATTGAAGTTATGAAGAATTTGAAAATTCATTCTTTATTGCATGTTTGTTATATATTTAAACTCTTATAAATATAACATGCGACTAATAATAATTGCGAAAATGTATTTTAACATTATACTGTACAATATGCTGGAGTAGCTTCTATTGAGGAAATTAAGTCATGAATCAATGAATGGGTAGAGGGAAGTCATTTCAAGTATTAAAGATAGGATTAAACACACGTTATTTGAACTATCACTGCAAGAAAGTTATGAAATAAAAATCAATTTTTAGAGACCAAAATAATTATTTACAATAGTAATTAAATTAGAGACTATTTTAGAAATTAAAAAAATTTGGTTTCTAAATTAGTTTCTAATAGTTTATAAATTGGTATCTAATTAGCAACCAAGTTTTAACTACCAATTATTTAGTTTCTAAATTTGGTCTCTAAAACATTAGTTGCTAATTAGATATCAATTTATAAACTATTTAACCACAGAAACTAATTTAAAAATCAAATTTTTTTTTAGTTTCTAAAATGGTCTCCAATTTAGTTACTATTGCAATTAATTATTTTGGTATCTAAAAATTGGTTTCTATTTCATGATTTTCTTGTATTGTATACATTATTAGAATAAAAATGGAACTAGTAAAAAATTGTGCAAACAATTTTTTTTTATAATCACTATCAGGAAATAATGAAATAGAAATTAATTTTATAAACAAAAATAATTAGTTATTATAGTAACTAAATTAAAAATTATTTTAGAGGCTAAAAAATTTTTGGTTTCTAAATTAATATCTAATTAGTTACCAATTTAGAAACCATTTAACAATAATAGAAACTAATTTAGATTTTTTTTTAATTTCTAAAATAGTTTCTAATTTAGTCTATAATAACTAATTATTATTTTTCTTTAAAATTAGTTTCTATTTCATGATTTTCTTATAAAGAGTTTAATTATTAATAATTTAATAAAATATATAACTATAATTATTAGTTTATTTAACGACCTAGTATTACTCACCACTAGCTTATATTTCTTTCTCTTATGAACTTCCTATCCATTTCGTTGTGTCTACATTAATTGTTACGTATATTTTGTTTTTCGTAACTATAAAGTCTTAAAAAATATGGTTGTAGCAATGCATATAAAAGTTAGGAATAATAAAGTGAATTAGTGTGTCACTGACTTGTTCCGTTAACTCATTTTGATTCAGTTGACTTAACCCATCTATTTGAGAGGACAAAGACAGAAGAAGATGGACAGTTCTGTCAATTATTTTAAATCAAAGATTAAAATAAAAATTAATTTGAAAAAAATTAAATTTGGCATTCTATTATTTTAATAATAGAAATATGTGATCATACTGTAAATTAAATTATTAATATATAATGGAGTGATTTAATAAATAAAACTAATAATTCTTTTAATTTATTTTTAAAAAACACTAATTAACCAATTAAAGATTAAAAAATGTTTACACAATTAAGTTTGTTTTTTTAAAATAAAATAAAAAGAATAAAATCATAGACAAAAAACCCGTATCAAATTAGTATTTTCAACCCACTTATTTATTCATTTCATCATTTTAATTAAACTTTTTCTTTGTCCACTATAACAACTAAATTAGAAATTGTTTTAGAGACTAAATTTTTTTTATTCTAAATTAGTTTCTATTATTGTTAAATAATTTTTAAATTGATATCTAATTAGCTATCAGATTTTAACAACCAATTATTTAGATTTTAAATTTGGTAGCAAAAACCTTGGTAGTTAATTAGTTACCAATTTAAAAACCATTTAACAATAATAAAAACTAATTTAGAAACCAATTTTTTTTTAGTTTCTAAAATATTTCTAATTTAATAATTATAGCAACTAATTATTTGTTATCTCTAAAATTAGTTTCTATTTCATGATTTTATTGTAGTGGTCTTTAATGACCTTTATTATTATAAATTGAATTTTAAATTTAACCAACCTTATAAATCTAGTCTTATAAATCTAACTATTTTTATGAAATATTTGTGATGGATAATGTTGAATATATTATCTTGCAATTAATTGAAACTGTAGTTAAAGTGAAAATTGAGACTTTGTTGTTTTGGCAATGAAAGAAATTGTGAGTTGAATTCATATAGATGTGCATGTTATGGATAGAAGATTTGAAGAGTACATATTAACACATTATTAATGAAGTTCACCTAAAAGGAAAAAGAGAAATGGCAGAGGAATCTGGTTGCTTGAGAGAGCACCATTTTTAATTTTGGTACATTCAATGATTCTCTCATCGACACAGAAATTTTTGTCTCATTATTTTTTAATTCTTGCTTGGCTGTCATGAAATTTTTCGAACTATGCTCTTTGACTGTTTTTGCCTTTTAACTATTTTTCTATGCTATAAATTTCAATCTAACACTCTTATATTCGTTACTCTTTCCCTAATTAGTTTCAGTCACAACAGTACCCACATTATTTTATCTTCTTATTCATCAAATAAAAAATGTACACCCGCAAAATGAGAAACACAAGCAAGACGTTATTTCAAAATTATATGTGGTGACTCAAAGTGTTTTTGAATATTTTTTAGGTCTCAAGGTAGAAAAATAAACATAGCAGAAAAACTTGAATTGCTGGGTGGACCATTCTAGCTACTTGATCTACGAATATGAGAGTATATCACATTTTTTTAATGTCTTAATTTCAAAGTAAATGTAACTTTCAAGCACACTTGACAATGCATGAAATACCTTTCACATCATAAAATAGATAATCAATTCCATCAAAAACAACTCATGCAGACGTGTTTATTCTTCAGTAACTATTCCAATTTTTTAGCCCACACGCAATCAAAGTTTTACTGTTATCACTTTGCTTCTGTTTCTCACCCATTTTAAAGAGTTTTCTATTTTTTTATAGTTAATTACTTTGATTAGTTTATAATTTATTTAGACAGTATAACAGTGTTTGGTCAAAAACATTTTATTACATATTTATAGTGTTTTTTACCGTTCACAAAATTTAAGAATATTTAAATAATAATTACTTTTTTAACCTCCGTATATAAATAAATAAACAAGTTTGGCTTTACTCTCTTAACTTGGAGAGATTAGTTTATTTTGTTTACTATTTTGGGTTAACAAAGCAAAATATAATTATAGCGCTATTTTATTTATTCCACTGAGTTAGCACCTATGAAGTTATGGGTGGTCTGATATGACACTACATGCTCAACAAACACTCCTTAGGATATGATTGAAATGACTCTGATACCATATTAAGTGGACTTTAAGTCTAACTTAACCCCATAAAATCGGCTCATGAGGTTGAGGTTTGTACCTACTTATATACAATGAAATGTTCTCATCTCTAGTCGATGTGGGATCTCCAACATATATAATTCATAATTATATAATATATAGATCCGTATTCCCGTGTCCTACATTTTAGAGATTATACGTATCTTCGTGTCCGTGTCCGTGTCAGTGTCTGTACTACATAGGTTAGCACTAATTTTGGGTTTGAATCTACTCAACGTATTTTAATGTGTTCAATACATATTATTAAATAAAAATTAATTTTAAAAAAATAATAATTAATTATTATATTAATTAAATTATATGCTATTTTAGATATTAAATAAATTATTGATATCTAATTTAATTTTAACTAATAAAAAATAATTTTAAAATTGGTATCTAATTATCTTTCTAGATTTTAATTATCACTTATTTAGATTATAAGGTTGGTAGTTAAAACTTTTGTATCTAGATATTAATTTAGTCAATATAGTAACTAATTATATTTTTGTCTTTAATTTTTTTTATTTAATGATTTTTTTAGTAAGAATTTTCAAATTCCGTTTAGCATATTCTATTTCTCACAATGTTGTATTTGATTGAGAATATTTGGAAAAATGTTTGTGAATGTATTTTATCATAAATATAAAAGATAGATTAGTATGTCAATGTTTAGGTATAAAATTGAGGTAAATAATGTTTTTTTTAACAGCAATAAACAATCGAATTATATGAAAATCACTATTTGAATGTGTGGATTAAGTAATGAAATAAAAAAAAATATTTTATCTCACTGGAATGTTTAGTTCATATTAATTAAAATTTTATGTTGTGAGAAGCTAAAGAAAAAGTTGGTTATGCATGAAATGCTAAGATTTTTTATATTAAATATTTTAAATTTATGTTTATTTTGTGAGACTCAAGTATACTTAAATAATTAAAGTGTCGATATGATAAAACTTACTTTATATGAATTTTCTAAAAGGTGTTAATCATGAATATTTATTTTTAAAAAAAGTCTGTATGATAAATTTATGTAAAATAAAATAAAATTAAAATTGTACATTTACAAAGAGATAATCAAGACAGCTGACAATTATTAGGGGAGGATGATGAAAAGTATTCACTTAAGTCAACATATGCTATTTTAGAAAATCCTAGTGGTGATAGTACCAACATGATCTGAGGAAACTCTCCAACACCTTTTTTGTGTGTAATATTGCCTCTATTGTCTGGAATAGTTGTATTGTCTGGAATAGTTGTTATAGGTGGGTGGGAGTCTAATTGGAACAACATAATAGTAAAAAATGTTATTTCCTATTTTACTTTTTCATATAACCTCATAGGAAAATAAGGAGTGGAAGAATTTGTGGATAACGATCATTTGAAGTCTTTCTCACCATAGGAATATAATTTTTTTCAAGAATGAGAGTATAGATTCTAGTGAGATATTCCGCTTGGCTCAGCTGAAAGTATGGACATGGATGAGGAGCAAAATACATGTTGTTAGATTTTCATATTTGGATTGGGTACTATGCCCTTTATAGTGCTTGAGAATTCTAAGATAAATCTAGGATATGTTTAACAATATATGTTTGAAAGTTAGGTTGCGACCTTTGTCTTTGTTAGTCTCTTTGGTTGAGTTTATCTTTTTACCATTATTCAACTCTTCCACGTTTATGGTTTTCTAGTTGGTTGTATATGTATTTATAAAAGTCGTTGTTAGTGTTAATAGGTTGGTGAAGGTTGGAAGAGTCATCTTGTCATCTGTTTTCCGTCTGCGAGTTTACCTGACGGGTGTGGTGTCTTTGTTTTGAGTGGCTTGGAGTGTCGTTTGTTATTCACAAGGACCCTTTGGTAAACTTCCAACAATTCAGGTTGTGTTTGGCTTCTGATGTGGTTAATGACGTTTGGGAGGCGATTTGGGTTGGTGTTGTGAGTGGAATTTGGAGACATAGGAACTCGGTGACCTTCGACAGGGGTGTGGTAGATGCGCTCGAGGTATTTGCACTAGTTCAGGTAAATGTTTGGTCTTGGATTTTTGCAAAGTCCTGTTGTAATTCCTTTACGTATCCCAACTGGGTTTTGAACCCAGTGGATTGTATG
>Ga0123342_1008394_pt1 | contig 13026 bp, 5 predicted proteins | sample Turbeawhitnodule_FD_89960 | JGI IMG/M metagenome (GOLD analysis project Ga0123342, IMG submission 89960) | Root nodule microbial communities of legume samples collected from Mexico - Turtle bean Mexico white nodule | ecosystem: Host-associated > Plants > Roots > Nodule | place: Mexico: Nepantla...
CAATGTGATAAGAATTCGCCCTTTTCCAGTCACCGGAACGAACCTGCCATCACCGAATTTCACTTTTGTGCGAAATGAGTCATCCAAATCTGCAAACAACTCCTTCTTACCACACATATGATTTGTGCAACCTGTATCCAAATACCAAGTCTGATTGTTTGGAGTTTCATTTGAAGTGGCTGCCATTAGTACTGCATGATCTCCTTCATCTTGTACGTGATTACTCTCTTCCTGAGCACAATTGGCAACATGATTATCACCTTTTAATCTGCACTCATTTGCATAATGGCCACGTTTATGGCAATTATAACACTCAACATTTGATTTGTTATAAATGTCTCCTCGTCCTCCACGACCACGTTCCTCGCACCAAGCGCCTCCATGATTCTGGCCACCACGACCTTTGTTGAAATAACTACCATGTTTATGATAGGAACTACCAATTGAGGCTTGTGCTTGTAAAGCCTGTTCAATTAGTTTTTCAATCTTATTGTCATTCATCCGCTGCTCATGCGCTCGTAGAGAACCAGACAATGACCTTACTGTCATTTTTGAAATGTCATTGGCCTCTTCAATTGCGGCAACATGTTCAAATATGGGAGTTAAAGATCTCAAAATCTTTTCCACATTTGCCTGCTCCGAATGTGTTTCACCATTGGTCTTCATCTGATTTGTCAAGGCAAGAACTTTATTTATATAGATATCAATAGTCTTTGTTGTTTCCATCTGCAACCGTTCATATTGGCGTCTTAGGGTTTGAAGATGCACCCTTTTGATCTTATCATCACCTTTATAATTGGTTGACAAAATTGTCCAAGTCTCACTGACAGTTGTTGCTCCTTCTATCTGTTCAAACGTCTCGTCATTCATCCCTTGATGGATGAGATACAAAGCCTTATTGTCCTTCTTCTTCTGATCACGATGCGCTACTCGTTGCGCCTTAGTTGCATTAGCAGCTAATGCAGACACTCCAACATCCCATAACTCATGATAATCAAACAAAACTCTCATTTGCACACACCATCGATTGTAATTTTTTCCATCAAAGATTGGGTAGAGTTCATGATAACAGACTAGCTCTTGATACCAGTTGTAGGAACTAATGGAAAGAAATAAAAAAAATAAAAGGTTATAGCAACTGATTGAACATAATTGCACAAAATTGCAAAACTGATCTTATTCATTTTGATTCACTAAATCATATATATATATATATATATATATATATATATATATAATAATTACAATTACTAGAAGTTATAAACTAAGAATACTAACAGGCCTGTAAATTGACTATTAATGTAATATAACGGTAAAATAGTTTAAGAATAATAAATCTGAACTAATAATAATAAAATTTGAATTAATAACCAATATAGAGAGGTGGAGTAGATAATAGTAAAAAAAATATAATAATTTATTTTAATTTCTAAGATAATAATAATTTATTTTAATCGTTTAAACCGAGAATTATAATTTATTGATCTCCCGGTTCACTAACCTTACATGTTTATATCATAAGATTTGAGTATTTTGAGTATATAGAGGAGTAGCTCCATAGATAATTCTCAGTGAAGCAGCTAGTCCAGTAGCTAACAGTACTTTTTATGGTTCCCAAGAACTTAAGGATAGAATGGAACAGAGCAAACAGTCGGTTCTGTCCTATAGTCACGTCACCTGCACAATCTTATTCCACAATCTTACTCCAAAATAAAAAAATTAAATTCACTTTCCAAAATTAATTGGAGTAGACACAAACATAACAAATTAATATGTATTTAGAAGGTTCAATCCAACATTCCCGTAAACGCGAGAGTCACTGATTAAATGCTGTGGCTCCCATTCTCTGTCCCTATCATGTCATTCACACTCTAATTTATTTATTACACCCATATTAATTTACTCTCCACTGTTTATCATTGTTAAAATTATAAAATATAAAAGCTCCTAACACAACACTGCACTGCAACACCTTTCTGATTCTCACAAACAAGCACATTAGACAGTGTTTGGTTGCTGAGAAATTTAAAAAAAAAATGAATTTCTCTTACCGTAGATTGCTGCTACAGAACGAGGACGTTCCAATCTCCACATCCATGCCTCCTTTTCCTAACGCCAAACACGTCACAAACGCTTCTTCGCCGCAAGTGTCTTTAGGAAGTTCTCAGGTGTCCACTCGTCCGGTTTTCACCTCGAGTGTTGCCTACGTCTTCCTCATCCTCTTCACCACCTTCTTCTTCATCGGATTCGTGTTTCTCTACTTCCAACAGCACTCCTCCGCATCGGACTCCGAGTCCCGCGCCATCCGCAGACGAGCGGCGTCGGATTCCGTGGCATCGAAGTCTCTGGCGGTGGTGGCGGAGACGGCAAGGCAAGGAGAGTGCGCTATATGTCTGGAGGAAGTGGGAGAGGGAGGGGCGGTGAAGATGATTGCGTACTGCAAGCACGTATTCCACGCAGAATGCATTGACAGGTGGCTGGAGAAGCAGGTCACGTGTCCAGTGTGCCGGTGCTGCTGCGAGAGATGTGGAGAGGTGGAGTCGGTGACAGTGAGAGGAGGAGAAGGAGAAGGAGAAGATACAGAAGTGATTTCCGTAACAAACTTCGATTAGGAGTGTTGCGTGTGTTAGAGGGCATTGGGTTATTCATGTTAACTATGCTTCAACGACTTTCCCATTCCCTCTGTTTTCTCCCACTACTGTTCAATAACTTAATAACATTTCCCTTTTTTTCAATTTTCTTTTTAGCTTTGTATTTTCTTAGTTCATGTGAAATGAGTTAAAATCTCTTATATTTAAAAATAATACTCAATACCTTTTTATATGTTTATATTATGTTTTTTATTATCTCATTATAATGAAGGTATTAAATATATGTTTGGAAATTGAGTTCATAATTTTTTGGAAAATAGAAAAGGTGGTGGTGCATTGAAAGTTAGATAAGTCTGGAATGGATGTGGGCCCTGTGTAAGATGGTGGCCTCAAGAATCTGGTATACAGTAAGTACAGAGCTAGTAAGTGGCGTGGGTCCTATATAAGATGGTCTTCTATTCTCAATGTTCTCATCTCTTCTTCTATATTGTTTCTTTTTTCTTTCTACCTTTAACTTGTATATGAAATGAAAATGTTACAATTTTTTTGAAAATTTAAATGTATTACAATTGAATTGTGTTTATTTCAAAAAAAATAGTTTTAAAAATATTACTCAATGATATTTCTTAATGAAGATTATATTTTGTAAGGGTCTCTTAAGTTCTTTTTAGCTAATATTAGTAAAAAAAATATTAACATCAATTAAGTTTTTTTTAAATATTTATTTGATTTCTTTATCAAGTTTTTATTAATTTTGTTTGAATGTTTTTTCGACTAACACTTACAAAAAATATATATTAATTAAGGTGGTTTGAAAGTTTTAGCAATCGATATTAGACTGAAAAAATCTTATAGATATCAACAAATATAATCACAATAGCTTTCACCGAAAATATGTGATTGATATTTATCATAAAATAATTTTAACTACATTAATCGAGAAAATTCTAATTAATGCCAACAAAAATATAGTATTTCTCTACATCAACAGATGAAGAGTGCTTTTTTTTCTCCACCAATTTCAAAAAAATTGAATTCTGAAATTGAAAATAGATGTGGTATATTATGAAAAATAAAATAGCTAGGTTATTTCAGAATATTTTATTTCTTTTGTAATTCTTTCTTTTTAAAATTGACTTTTATAATTTTTTGATTTGTATTATTTGATTAAATATAAATTATTTATTTAGGTGAGTAAGACGGTATTTGTTCTAATAGAAAGTTAGTAGGAAAGTTTTGGAACGAAGAGTTATTTGCAATTTTGCACATGAATCACCTCTAAATGGTTCTTATTTATTTATTTATTATTGTTGAAAAAAAAATTAAAATAATTATAATAAAACATTCATTTTTAGTACATTAAATTCATTTTTTTAAATAAAATAAAATAAATGTCACACTACAATAATGAGTGGATGTAGTATGGTTTTTGTTTTACAAAAAAGTAAAATAATTATTTTTTATTTATGCGGGTTAGTGGACCAACCTGTCTTGTTGTTGGTCCGCACAGGTTGCGGGTTATGTGGGGTGGGCATAAGCGAGTCGGCGGGCTAGATTATTGAGCCTTCCTACGCTTTTTGATAGGGGGTTGCGGGCCGACCCGCATGGTCCATCCCAAATTGTCATCCCTACTTGGTAACCTCTAAAGTCTATTGTGCTTGTTTTTCCTTTTCTAACGGATATCTGGATCTTCACGATTGTCCTGCAAAATGTGAATTGAGTTGGCCCGTCCTACAAAAGGACTGTGGGCTCATTTCACTACCCAGTCTCGCATAAGTATAATGTACTTATGGGGGGTGTAGGAAGAAACTGCCTGTACTTATAGCTAACATTATGTGTTACTTCGGCAATGGTTAGCTTCTGGTATGAAATAGTTGAATTATGTATTCATTAAAAGTGTTGCAGAAATGCAAAAGAAATATATCAAAACTTCGTCATGTATGAGAAGTTGAATAATTAAGCACCAGTGAATGCTAATAATTTTGTCATCCAATTAATGAGACTAGTTAACCGTACAAAACCAAGCAAAATCAAAACAGAAAATAATTGCCGGCTATTATTTAACATGCAGAAAAGTACATTATCCTGGATTAACAGATTTAACAAAGTTAGTCTAAAACCACTTTTGGAATTGTCACTATCCTGTCCGGAAATTAATTTAATAATATTATATTTGTTCAAACTTTATTTTATAATCTATAACCTATTTTATTTTTTAATTCTTTTAATTTAAAAATGGGGGCATGAAGAAGCATTGAATAAAATAAAAGACATTTGAACAACAGTGTCACGTTCTCCCATCTATTTAGTATGTTGAAGGCAGTTAGCTAATATGATTGATTCATTTTCTACATTTTTTTTTATTTTGATGACAGTTATATATGGATTCATTTTATATTATTTATTATATATTTTATTATTCTTTAGCCAAAAGTCAAATGTTACATGATAGGGGGTCATACTCCAAAAAGCAACAGCTAAAGCAAAAGTAACTACGCAATCAATTACGTGGATTAGTAAAAATGAAATCATTGCGTAAAAAAGGATGCCACCAATATTATTGTCTTACCAAAATAACAATCAAGCAAAAGTTAAATGAAAAAACAACAAAAAGAACATTTGGAAATGGTATTTGATCCAACGAAATCTTTCTAGTTGTGATATGCTGTCATTTGTCAATAATAAACTTCTACCAACCATCAGACCACACTTCAATAAACAAACCTGCATAACCATAATCTAGAAACAGAAGGTGCAGGTTTGATGACAAATCAGAGCATTGGTACGGTCCATCCTTAACAGCCAGACAACCCCAAACCATAACCCACTTCAGATCAAAACCAATGATTTCGATATAAGTCTATAACAACCCAAACGAGTAACACTTCAGAACAACATTATAATCACATAAATAATACAGAAACAGATTTGATAGACAAGTCTATAACAACCATCCAGCCAACTAGAATTAAAATGACGAAACCTCTTTATCCCGCAACCACAAAAAAGTGCAAAACGAAACTCTTCAAAAACGAAGTACAATTTTTATTCATGAGAATCATGGCCCCAAAAAAATGCCATCATGTTCACTCCACATAAATACAATAATCACAGTAAGAAACAATAAAGAAAATAAAAACGAAAAAAGAGTCCTGGAAACGACCAGGAGATAAAACTTGTTAGAATCCTGTATTTTGTTAAAAGTGTGACCTTTTATATTTATGTCATTATTGTATAGAGTAAGCCCGTATCACCTCCACCACAGGAGCTTGACACATAGGACATTTTTTCCTGCTTTGGAGCAACTCATTGGCACATTTTGAACATGTACACAAATGACCACATCTGCAGCAGAAACACAAGGATAATTCTTTAGATATTACAACCATGTTTAGGCGCAAACTGGGCTATTAAATATGTCCAGCAGGTTGTGGAATATTACCTGTACAACAAAGAATCGATATTGCTTTCGCGGCATACACAGCAAAGACCTTTTCTCACACATTCCCATTTAGATTTATCTTCTGGTGACTCGTAATCATGTACATCTGAAATAAATTTAACTTAGTCAGTAAGCTATAGGACAAAAATTGTTTCTCTTTAAAAATATCACAACTCAGTTGAAAGGAAAAATGGAAGACCCTGAAAATTGGGATGTGAAATGATAAGACAAATAGCACAAACCAGATGAATCAGCAGAGCGATTTAGGGCTTCAGAAACTTCTTGTCTTATAGAGCGCTGCAACTCAAGCTGCATATCCATACAAGCTTCCAGCATTCTCTGCATGTTATTCATCCTTTGCTGCAATCGAGCCATGTCAATTCTCAAGTCATTCACAATCTCCCAATCCTGCCAAAAAGACAAATCAGAAAATTATTCAAAACGACCAAAACATTTTTAAAAAGGAAAAATAAGTTATTATAATATTCACATCATGGAAAACATCAGGCTAAGGGAAAAATAATCATACCCTATAAATTTCAATTTTTTGTACTTTAGATCGTTGCATGATAAAACCATGAGGCAGATAAATAAAAACTTAAATTAATTTACTAATAAAATTCATTTACGGAACTTATAATACATAAAAATTATTTTCACTTCATTAGAGCATAGTGAACAAAAGCACCAAAGCAAATTTACGCACAATTCCTAGACGCTGATTATTTATGTCATTCTGTGACCAGTTGTCACGATGGTGGTGGTGCTGGTCCCACAGAGGCAGAGGAGGCGGTATAGGTAAAGAGGGCAGATCAAGTGGACTATTAACAGGAACCTCCTGATGAACAATTTGATCCCTACTTTGCTGTTCAACGTCCTGCTCTGCTGAGTCAGATGAGGGGTTTGTTTCTTGCAATTCCCAGTCAATGTGTGCATTACCTTGCCTTACAACATATGATTGTATTAACTGATCAAGACTATCCCGGAAACTGCTGCGAAGGAGGTTAGAGACACTTCTCCTGCAAGATATAAAGGAAGAGTTATTCTAGATTACTCTGCATTACAAGTTTCATTTTCAAAAAATAAGTGCAGAAGCTCTACAAACTTGTATTTACACACCTATTAAGAAGTTCCCTGAGTTCAACACTGTACACATTGTCATCTTCAGGAAAATAAAATCCTCGAATTCTACCAGCTGGAGCGCTTTCATGATCTGAAGGTCCTCCCAACCAATTTTCCACAGCCTCTTGGAAGCTACCATCTTCTTGCCACGCTTCGTGAGATTCTTGCAGATGAGAGTTTTCTCCATCCCCATTTCCCGAAGTGTTTTCAGGCCACTCACTTGCCGAATTACTGAGCTGATTACCATCCGCATTTTCCTCGGTTATATTTCTCCATTCGGTATTATTCTGATACCACTCACTTCCTTCATTTTCAAAAGCTTCTTCTGGCTGTTCTACTTCTAGAGCACCAGATCCATTCCAATTTACATCATCAACAACATTACCATCCATATGAATATCATGATTTGAAGAATTGTTTTCAATACTATTTATATCACCCAGCTGAGAATGCTCAATATGCACCTCACTGAATTCCTGGTTATTACTGTGATGTGATTCTTCAATTCGCAAGCTTTGTTGGGTAATTTCATTGGCACTATATTCAGTTGGCATCACATCAACATTTTGCTCGGTGTTGTTCACTCTTTCAACACTGGCACTGAATGATGATTGACAATCTAGTGATTCAATAGGCAAATGCTTCATTCCATCTCCTAATTGAGCAATAGATTCTTGCCAATTTAGATTCTCAGATGTGGCACCTTGTACACAGCTCTGGCTGTCCGATACCCTGAGACCATCGCTTCCTCTGTCATTAGGGTCAGACAGTTCAGAATGTACAATTGGGACCAAATGTGAACTGCTTGATCCCATTTGTTCATTAGTATTAAGATCAATATCAACATTTGACGAGGTATCAGATACATTGCTGGTTGCTTGACTGCAACCACTGTTCTCCTTTCTAGCGATAAATCCCTCCCTGTTCAGAAGACAAGTTAATGTCACTGGCATTAAACAAAAACATAAAATAATTAAAATGACGATGAGGCTAAAATAATTAACACGTCCTCCAATCAGATTAAGGAACAAATGGGATTTTTTAACTATCTTTAGAAAGACAAAAACAGGGACGATTTTTTTTAAATGTAATTAATTTCGCAAATAACCATTTTTTTATTATTTGTTGTTCAACCAAAATAAATTAGTATTTCACATTTTAAAAAAACTGGGGGGAACTGTGCATGCGAATCCAACATATACAAGAATTATTAAAATTTAAATTCCAAAAGTATACCAGTTTAACATTCAAAAAAGATGCATATAACAATTTTTCAATACAAGCCAACCTGTATGTTGCAGTAATGAAATAAAGTTATGTATATCAAAACAAGAACAACCCGTGCACACGATTCTCATGCACTTTAATTGGGTAAAAACTAGCACAAAGACAAAAAAAAGTATGCAAAAAAACATGTATTTGAAAGCATTAACTGAATATCAAGAAGAAATTCATACCTTAGACCTGATACAGTTTGTTTACGCCTCAAGAAGCCCAATTCACTTTCTGCAACAGAAAGGGGCCTGTTATTATCAACAGGTCTATCATTTCTCAAGAATCTGCCTCTAAGAAATGCCTGTAAACATTTTAACAAGCATTCATCAAATAGAGGACAAAACTTAGATTAAAATTAATTCTGCATCAGGAATACGTTACATTTTCCCCACGCTACATTATTACACAGTTTACAGTTTACAGTAACAAACTCCAAAACTAAACTTGAAAGCTAATAACTGCATGATGCAGGAAAATTGTATTAAAAAGTAATAATACAAAAGGAAAATATAAACCAATTATTGAACAAACCTGAATGCGGTTGCGATAGGGGAATTGAGATACAGCCCGATGTACGGACAAGTCCTCAATTTCTCTCTGCCTCTCTCTTTCAGCATTTTTAAGCATATCAAGCATAGCCTGTCGGCCACATAATTTACGTATGCCCCTCCGTGAAAGCTCATTTTGGCCCCCATTCTGGTTGACGATGAGTCCATTACGAACACGTTCAATTTGTGTACCAATTTCAGCAGATGATTCTTCCCTGTTTTCCCCAGAGGAAACACTTCTCTGCTGGCTACTCGTTTGTACCCACTCCCGAATAATTCTTACCCTTTCCTGCTCAGTTTCCCCAAGCCATTCTCTCCTTGAACCACTATTTCTTCTGGATACGTTTGATACATGATCCCTGGCACCACTATTCATCCATTCCCTGAAAATTTGCCTCACTCTTTCCCTTTCAACTTCTCCTAAATCAGAAGAGTTTTCACAGCTAGAATTATTTAAATCCTCGTGATCTTCATGGAACTCATTCTGACTTTGTGACTGTGACCACGTTTCAGATTCATTCTCACCCAAAACTGCATCTTCTAAAACATGTCCCTGCCCTCTCTCTTGGATATCCAATCTATCTTCCTGTGAGAGCTCAGCAATCAACCCATCCCCCCTCCTTTGCTCAAGAGGTACTTCACCAGGTCTTCCTTGAACTTGATTCACCACATGTTCATCTTCAATCTCTCGCCACATTTGCAAGAGTGAAGATGACCGGGTGCTTCCCCGTCTTCCCTCTCCCCCTCTCCTAGACGACTGGGAATGGGAGTCCCTGAGGAAAGGAGAGTCGAGCACAGACACACTGTGTAGACCAGCAATAGCCATTTCTACTTTACTTTTCTGGCAAGCAAGCAGATCTCTTCAACCCATCTCATTCAAACGCACTAATATTAGCATTCGATAACATGGAAGAATAAAACAAATTCATTCAAGACACAGATCTTTCTATATTTTCATGGATTCAATCATCACATTAGGCAAAATCATTACTCTCCTTGCCAACAACATCACCAGCATTAGCCCCATCAAGGAAACTAAATCCAAGCTTCAGAATTTTCCAATTGAAGGTTTCACCGCTACCTTCACTCAATCCTGCGCAAAAAAAAATATATATATTAATTAATACTCTCTTTTTAAAATTCACAATCGAAATCCGTAACCACAGCACGGAAATTACACACACACACATAACAGAAACAGGCCTGGTGAAATAAATATTAATAAATAAATAGACTATAAATAGCCATGCTAAAATTTCTGAGATTCCACAATCTCAGCGAACCTCGGCAAAACAAAGTCATTCGGCAAACGGCGTCGGAGTTCGTCATTTCGACTCCGGAAAAGGAAATTCGAAAATTCATTTGTCTCCATTTCGGATAGAAACATAACCTCCACACGATTTTCAAATCCTCATTACGAGATACAGAAATTTCCGACCAGGAAACAAAAAAAACGGAAGGAAAAAAAATTGAATCCAGAGGATTCAACAAGGGACCACGGAAAGGAAGAGGCATCTTTAAGCAATTGTGATTTAACTGTAACGCTGAAGCGTGAAAAGGAACGTACCGGTGAAGCAGAGCTTTGATTTTGAAGTAAAGGAAACGAAACCCTAACAGCGAATAGAAGGAATTTGAGAGAGAGAATAATGACAACGAAAATGGAAGCACAGAGATAGAGAGAGAAAGAAAGAGAGAAGATGAAGAAAAGAGCGGCGATTTAGAATTAATAAATGTTGACACGTTTGCATGGAAACTGCCGTAACGTATAATAAAAAAATTAAAAAATCAATTTTATTTTTAAGCGATTCTCACCTTTCCGTGACACGTGGCAATCTGCCCCCTTTTCCGCGCAAATGACGAAATGCTTCCTCTCACATTCTTATATTCAAGGTGAAGTTTTTCAGACCGCAGAAGACAGAACCCAATCAAACGCAGTCGTTTTATAAATATGGATATTTTAAAAAAGAGGGGGAAGTTCTTTCATTCCACGCTCTCTTTCCAATGGGAGGGGTGATTTCTTTTTCCCCTTTCTTTTTTTTTTTTCTTTTCTTTATATCTTTCTGCTTTTCTACTGAATTGTTAATTACTAATTAACTCACTTAATGAAGATTGATTTGGAGAATCAAATAAAAATTTAATTCATTATTTTTTGGTCAAAATTCAAAAAATAAATTCTCAAAATACTTATATTTATTTATAGTGTTGACTTCTTTCAATGAATAGCCTTTTATATTCAGATTTAAATATCAAATTGTTAATTATGTATTTTTAAAAACATTAATATTAATATCTATCACTTATATTAGAAAATATTAATTCAGATAAAAAAATGGCCTATATATGATAATTTTAAGTCAGTCTTTGAACAAAATAAAATCTTTGAAAATAGTTTTCTTTTTCATTTAAGATAAACCTTATTTAATACACTTTACTCTTTTTGTAAATTGTACTTTTATGATGACTTACATTACTTTATTTGAAATAAATGATAAATGTTAATAAGAAATTGTTTCCATTTTTTTATTATCAATATTTAGAGAGTAACTTAAAATCATCTTAGTTATTATAAAATAAATAGATAATTTTCTTTTCGGATAAAAAAATTGTTCTGGCATTATAATAGATCACAACTATATTTTTTTCTGAAAAGTATTTAGTCAGAATAATAATTAAAACAATCGTCTTGTGATTACTTTATATTTATCGGGTAATCATTATTACTACAATGTAAATCATATCGTAATGATTATTAATTATATTTTGATAGTTGAGTAAATATGCCTGAGAATTATCTGAGAAGAATAAATAAGTAAAATTATTGCTATTCTTGTAATGATGACCTAATAAATTTCAAATTCTAACATTGTAAAAGTGATCTAACGTAGGGTGTTATATCATCCTAATTAAATATAAAATTTAAATACAATTTAAGTTGATTTAATTTTAGTTTAATGTAAATTAAGTAAGACTAATATTTTATGATTTAATTTCGATAATGTTTACAAAAAAAATGACAGTTCAATATTAGTAAACAAAATTATCAAATAAAGTGATATAATGTAAAAAAACATATATAAATAACTATACATAAAATATGTTTAGTATATAAATATATCTAAATATAAAGTTCAAACATATACATAAAAATAAAAAATAATATATATATATAGATATATAAAGTTTTAAGAAAATTGTGGAAATCTATCAATCCTAATCCTAACACATGTATCACCTTATGCTTATATACTAAATATGATTATTTACAAAACATAAATAAAAAGAAGATTTAATGTTTTAATTAAATGTATAACATAAATAATATATAAATAATTTTAATAAATGGTCATCAAAGTCGAGTGACAAAGTTGGGACATTAAATAATAATACATATCATTCACTTAGTATGTCTAGTAATCTAATTGTTATAGTATAGATATTATCTAACAATCTCTCATAATAAAATGATTTCTATACTTATAGGTCAATATTGATAACTTTCATCCTTGACTTACTATATAGAAAATCTCTTAACTCCTTACTATATAATATTTATTTACGGACTCAATATATTATTAGAACATGAATATCTAATGTGATTCCTTTAATTATATGTCTACATCACATCACTTCATTACAACTTAACATAAATCTCCAATAAAAAGACCATTATAATTCAAACAAAAATTATATCAAATATCTTTTAGTTAACAATAACTTATTCTAGTAACATTAAAACATGATTATACAATTAATTTATCTATGCAATTTGTCAAAAAAGCTAAACCTAATTTAGAAAGATTATTTCAAACTAGTTTAAGATTATAGATTACAAATGTAGCATAACTTTATCAAATTTCAATCTCAATTAAAACTTAATCTCAATTCTATAACTAAATTAAAATAAGTTTTAAGTTATTTCTCTTATCTAATAATTTTTTTATAAAGTTTTCGTGTTAGGCATCACTATGCAACTTGACATCTCAGCTAAGCTGACACCTCAAGTAACAACAATCATCTGCCATCACATAAAAAAAAAATATTATTAAAA
>Ga0123342_1008398_pt1 | contig 13022 bp, 5 predicted proteins | sample Turbeawhitnodule_FD_89960 | JGI IMG/M metagenome (GOLD analysis project Ga0123342, IMG submission 89960) | Root nodule microbial communities of legume samples collected from Mexico - Turtle bean Mexico white nodule | ecosystem: Host-associated > Plants > Roots > Nodule | place: Mexico: Nepantla...
CATCATTATCCTTAACCTCGTTCATACCTTGGCTCAATCTCGTAACTATATCATCCACATGGACGCATCAGCCATGCCAAAAGCCTTTTCCACCCAACACTCTTGGCATTTGTCCACTCTTTCCTCTGTGTTAGATAATGCACATACCTCCTATCATAATAATCTTGACACTGCATATTCTAAACTCATTTACACCTACACCAACGCCATGAATGGTTTTAGTGCAAATTTGTCCCCAAAGGAATTTGAAGCTCTCAAAATCTCCCCGGGTTACGTTTCTTCCACACTAGATCTGCCAACCAAGCTTGACACAACACACTCAACAGAATTCCTTGGCCTCAATCCCAGCACAGGAGCTTGGCCGGCTGCGAAATTTGGTGAAGATGTCATTGTTGGTTTGGTGGACTCTGGACTATGGCCAGAAAGTGAAAGCTTCAGAGACGAGGGCATGAGTGGAGTTCCTTCACGATGGAAAGGCCAGTGTGAAAGTAGCATCAAATGCAACAACAAACTCATTGGAGCTCGATTCTTTAAGAAAGGGTTTTCTTCCCAGCATGCACAATTGTTCACAATTGTGAACTCAACGAGGGACACGGAGGGTCATGGGACGCACACATCTTCCACCGCAGTTGGGAGTCAAGTTGAGAATGCATCATTCTTTGGATATGCCAATGGATCAGCGAAAGGAGTAGCTTCAAGGGCCAGATTAGCCATGTACAAGGTCGTGTGGAATGATAGGATTTACACATCTGATGCAATAGCAGCAATTGATACTGCAATATCAGATGGGGTTGATGTTCTTTCCTTATCACTTGGCTTTGACGATGCAACCTTGTCCAATGACCCTGTTGCTATTGCAACATTCGCAGCCATGGATAGAGGCATTTTTGTGGCCACATCAGCGGGGAATGCGGGTCCTGGTCGTGGAACTGTACACAACGGAATACCATGGGTCACAAACGTGGCTGCTGGCACTTTGGATCGTGAATATCACGGGACTCTTACTCTTGCCAATGGTGTCAACATCTCTGGCTTGTCACTGTATCTAGGAAACCTCTCAGCAAACCAAGTTCCCATTGTTTTTATGGGCTCATGTGACGATTTTGCGAAACTGGGCAATGCACGTAGCAAGATTGTGGTGTGTGAGGATATGAGTGGAAATATTGACAATCTAGCGTCTACTATAGACTTTGCAAATGTTTCGGCAGCAGTGTTCATCTCAAACGTCACCGACCTTACATTTTTTTTACATCGTAGTTTTGCAGGCATCGTTATAAATCCGAGAAATGGAGAAATTTTGAAAGCTTACCTCAAGAGTAACTCTGATGCAAAAGCAAGCATGTCTTTTAAGATAACAGCTTTAGGTATTACACCGGCACCGAGTGTGGATGTTTACAGCTCTAGAGGACCATCACATAGTTGTCCATTTGTGTTGAAACCTGACATCACTGCTCCTGGTACATCAATCTTAGCTGCATGGCCTCAAAATCTTCCGGTGGCACAGTTTGGATTTCAAACCCTTCACAATAGCTTCAATTTGTTAACTGGAACATCCATGGCAACCCCTCATGTGGCAGGTGTGGGAGCATTGTTAAAAGGAGCACATCCTGATTGGAGCCCTGCAGCTATTAGGTCAGCCATTATGACAACATCGGATATATTCGACAATACTAAGAATCTCATTAGAGACATTGCTGAGGGAGAGAAACCAGCTTCTCCATTAGCCATGGGAGCTGGTCATATCAACCCTAACAAAGCCCTAGACCCCGGGCTTGTTTACGATGTGGGAGCTCAGGATTATGTCAATCTTCTCTGCGCAATGAACTTCACTCAAGAGAACATCAAAGCCATCACAAGATCCTCTTCCTACAATTGTTCCAAACCTTCCTTGGATCTTAACTACCCTTCTTTCATTGCTTTCTTCAACGGTTCTTCTAAGGAGTCAACGCTAACTTGGGAATTTGTCAGAACAGTGACCTATTTTGGGGAGGGACAAACAAACTATACTGCTAGCATTACACCAATCAAAGGGTTTAATGTGAGCATCATCCCAAACAAGTTGGTGTTCAAGGAGAAGAACGAGAAGCAAAGTTACAAGTTAAGAATTGAAGGTCCAAAGATTGAAGGTTTTGGGTACATCACTTGGACTGACGTGAAACATGTGGTCAGAAGTCCTATTGTGGTCACCAATCAAGCATCTTCAAAATAATTTCCATATACATCAATTTTGTAATCAAGAAATGCTTCCATGTGTTTGAAGTAAAAAATATACAATAACAAAGCTTCATAAATCATCATCATTCCTCTTAATCTCTATCACAATTCAAAGGGGTAAAACACTCTGAATGCTTCTTTATTAATTTATTCTTTATACGAATTTTATGGAATTTTTTTCTGAAGGAATTTATGTACAAATTTTAAAATTCATATAATGTTTCTCACAGATTTTCCTACAACAGTTACAAGAACTTGCTCAGCAAACAAGTTTTCATATGAAAGTGGCGTGCCTGCTAAATATGTTTTATGAATTTTCATGCAAGAAAATAGCAAATAAATTTGTACTCAAAGTCATTCAATAATTCTACAGATAATTTTCCTGCAAGTAATTTTTCAGTGAATGTTTAAGCTTCCAAGAAAACTTTCGACAGATTTTAATTTTACACGTAATTTTTCTTCGATATTTAAATTTTCAGGAATTTTAAATCTATAGAGATCGAATGATATTTTTTTTTCTAGTAAATTAAAAGTATTAATATATTTTAATTTAGAAATTAATTAAAACCATGGAATCTGCATTATCTAATAATTACAATTCATGGTATTGTATCTAACTTTTTTTCTTTCCAAAATTACGGGAAATCCTTCATCAGGTTTTATTTATCTCTCAAATAAATTAAATTAGTCTGAAATAGAGTCTTGAAAACTGGTATAATGTCCATTGAAAATGAAACGGAGGGATTGATAGGGGAAAGATACTTGCGATTTTATATAATCTTTGACTGTCTCTGGGCTTATATTGGGCCTGATAATACTAATGGGCTAGTATACACGTGTTAATAAAATGAAGACTCTTTCTTCCTACACCTCCATACCTTCTTGTGTCACCCCATACTAAATATGAAAATACCATTTTATTCTCTTTTTTTTCACCCCATGGATTTGAAATAATAAGCCTATGGATTATGTAATCTGGATAAATTCCGGATTACATAATTCAAAAGTCAATTTCATATTTAGAAAAGACTTCCAGATTATGTAATCCGGAAACTAATAACACATCTGAAAAAAGACTTCCAGATTACATAATCCGGAAGCTAATCACAAAAGACTTCCGAATTAAAGTCAATTCATGCCTTGTCAATAAGACGTGTATTCTTAAGATATCCATATTCATTACTCACATGTATTCGTTAAGAATATTCATTATTACAAATTTTACTTGCCAATATTTGATAGGATGATTTTTGTTGTCGTCTCTTGTCATTAGTGCTTAACTTATTCATGTATATTTATTTGTTGTATATTTTCTGATAAAAAATATTTAAGGGTCTTTAAGTGCTTTAAGTTTTCTTTAATATATTTATTCGTTGTCTATTAAAAAAAAACCTTATTCATGTATATCAAATAAAAAAAAAGCACGCTTATACTTGTAATGGTGTTATATATAGTAATTAGGTTATAAACTGAACTTACTCATTTGATTATGAGAATCAATGAAAAATATACAGTTTATTTTATTCTCCTTTTAACTTTAACTTTAGTCTTGTAAAGTATTTTTTTTTAGCTCTCTAACAATTATAAAAGTTTTTGACAATGGGATAGGTTGCGAAGCTTTTATGTAAATAATATCATTGTCAATGCATCGACTGAAGAAATCACGTTACAGATTTAACAAGAAAAAGAAAAAGAAGTTCATCGAACACATGCATTTGAGTCCACTGAAATACTTTTAAATACTTTGTATTAGATCACCCTTTTAATTGATTTTCGAATATATTACATTCTTTTACGAAAGAAAGGAAAAAAAATATGCTTGAGTCCACTCAAATATCCAAATGTGGAGTATTTTTAACTAAATATTAAATATTAAGAAAGAAAACTTTAAATCTAACTCAACTTTGTAAAATTAATATATAAATATGAGATTTGCATTCACTTATATAGTATTAAATGTTATTATCTATAATTGTGAGATCTTCCACTTCTTTCATGTTTAGACTCCTAACTCGTGTGTGAGACTATATATTTGTAGATAATTCGATAACGGTTCGATAGTAGGTGACACAATATTTTCAACAAGCTTTCGTTAAGATAAGTTGTAAATGACTCTGATACCATATTAAAAAGTGAACTTTAAGACAAACATATCCTTACAAAACCGACTTCTAAAAATAAAGTTTGTACCTACTTATATGCTATTAAATGTTTTTATTTCTAGTAAATGTATGATTTCTAAGACTAAATGTTAAGAAACAATATGCTTGAGGCTATTTATTTGCTTCCAAAGAAAATGATGATATGATTCTGATTAGCGTGAAGTTGAAAGATCCATCAACTTTCATCTGATTGAGAGCTTTAGGTTGTGGCTTTGTGAATAGGTATACAAATGGCCCAGCTTGGCTTCTCTTATTCAATGGCAAGAGAAAATGACAGAAATAAATATGCATGGCAACTTGAATATTATTATTTCCATATTCCATGTGACGAAAATCTTTCAGGTTAGAAGAAAAGCATGCAAAAGACACCTCAGTAACGAGCATTTGTTATATTTTCTTCTTGAAAGCTGAGGAAAAATAAAGAAAACCAGATTATTAGTTAATGTTTTTGAAAAGAGAAACAAAAGCAAAGATCGACATATTTTTATATATTCTGCAATGCTTTTGTAAAGTATCCAGCAGACTAACAAAGCTGCAAGTTATGGATACTGGATCTTGAAGCAGATCTGGGCGTAAAAAAACTATATAATTGATGATCCAAATTATATATTGTGTAAAAGAAGTTGGCTTCTTCTTCAATCTGATTCTGATTGATTAAATCAGTGTTGTGATCCTCTTGGGACCTGATCGGTTACTTGGAAAATCATGTGTAAGCCTATCGAATATATTAAACAGATCATGATTGCCCTTGCAACAAGATATTTAAGAACTATTTTCGTAGGATATTCCATCTCTCTTTCTCTCTTGTAAACCGATAAAGTGTAACACAGAAGATGCAGAGAAAGTTTATGTGTAATGATCATTGCCTTGCATGGGAAGATCTACGATTAATTGTTTTCCATTAAGATCGGATTCCTAGTTTTTCAAACATGTACGTGTGTCCGTAACGTATCCTTAGATAACGTCTTTCTGCCTTTTATTTTAAAAACAATATCAATGGAACTCACAGATATAAATAAATTATATGGGGTTAACCTCATATTTTGAAAGGAAAATACTACTTGACACGCAAATAAGATGTATATATTAATTATTATTTGAAAAAGAGAGAGAATGATTATATATATATATATAATTTAATATGATCGATTAGTATATAGTGGTTAAGCATGATATGCTGACCATTCATGAAAATGAGAATTATTTCAAATTTAATCTTTACAGTTTATGAGAATTTGTTAGACTAGTGATAGTAATGATAATGTAAGGGAAACTCCATGAATAAAGAAAACCTGTGACAGAAAAGAAAAAATAAATTTTAATTTTTTTATCTCCATTAATGATTTTAAAGGTATAGTAACTACTATGTTTTAAAAATACCATCATTGGTTCATTTTTATATATTTTTCTTACTAAACAAAAATATTAAAAAAAAAAAGCCACCATTTTAATATATATATATATATATATATATATTATAACAATTAATTATGAATTTGTTGATGAATAATAAGTTAGCAAAGGGTAATTGATTACTATTTATATTCAATAAGTTTTACAATAAATATTTCCAAAGAGATCCAGATTAACACTAACTAATACTAACAAAGGGCGTTTGAAAACTATTTCAAGTTTCAAAAAACTCATTTATCCTATACGTGCTTAGAAAACAGTTTGAAAGTTTTCTTAAGTAATTATATATATTTCATAAAACACATCACTAAGTAAGTCCTGTATAGAAATTTTTGTTTTAACAACTAAGCAGTTGATGTGAATGAAACTAAATATGGTTCTTTGTGAATGAAACTAAATATGGTTCTTTTAACAGATTTTAAATTCGTTCTGGAGGAAACAATTATGATTAGGAGAAAATATCCAATTAACACTAGAGCAAAATATGTAATTTATGACTCTCTATAAAAACGATTTGTAAAGAATAGTCGTAATAAGAGAAGTGGTAGCAATTTCGTACTTTTTTTTTCCAAATTTTTGGTATTTTTAACGACGATTCAGGTGGGAATTGTCATTAATTTGAATACAAAGTGAAAATAAAGAGAGTTCTTTATAAAATCGTCGTTAATTATGTGTATCCCAGTCAAAAAGTAGAATCTCGCTCAAACCACTCTCTCTTTCCCTAACTCATTTCCGGACTCAACTCTTCATCATTGCACTCTCTTTTCCCCTCACTCATTTTCACTAACACTCCTTACCCACGGCCACCACGAGCTACAATCCCACTCTCTCCATCTCACTTCATCTTCTCCTCTCACTTCACCTTCCTCACTCTCACTTATCTTCTTTCTCTCACTCTGCCTCTTGTCGCCCCTGCGCCACGCCGTGCGACTAACCCTAAGGTTGCGTCGCCTCCCTTCTTCCTCCCTCCCTCCACTGAAACCACGCAATGCCACTGCATCGAAGGAAGGACATTGCTGTCGCATCGCACTGTTAGTCTTCCATGGTGCTAGTTCTGCTTCGTCGTGTCACCGCTCACCTACACCACTTTTTCCACTAGGTTAGTGTTTAAATATTCTTTATTTTAATATTCTTGACTTTTTTTTAATAAATTTATGAATGCAACGTACGTGTTGATTCTGAGTCCGAGGGTGTCCGATCCTCGACAATTTGGATTTTATTTTATAATGAATTAGATAATATTTGTATACATTGAACGCATTGCATGCATCTATGTGTTCATTAGTTAGTAGTTTAGGGTTTGTGTGAACTTCATTTAGTGAATATTTGATGGAGGAGTCCTGACATTGAAGAAAAGAGTGATAGATTTGGAGTTGACAAAAATTAACATGAAAAAGTTTCAAACGATCATAACTTTTGATAGAGAAGTCGAATGAAAACGTGTAAAAAGTTAAAGTTGTTAGAAACGAGGTAACGAATCACATGGCAGTCCCTAAGGGGATTGGGGTCCACCAAAATTTCAAAAATCCATCGTTTACTATTTTTTTAAGTATTATTTAGGTATTTTTTTAGATATTTTGAGGTTTTAGTTCTCATACTTATATCTGTTGAAAAATTCTAAAATTTTACATGATGTTTTCTAGCATAATCAGAGATTTATCAAACCATTATGATTATATTACATTCACAAATTGATTACTCTTACATTACATTACATAATGTTTTGTGTGTGTTATAACATGAAATCATATTATTTCAGTGTTTATTCTGAATATAACTTGTTATGTGGGAGGAGAAGTGGCGCAAATGCAAAGAAACTCACTTGAATGCATCTTAAGGTAAACTATGTAGAACACTTTAGAATGACATATTGTATAAGGGTTGAGATATTCCTAAAATACTCAATTTAATTTAATTAATTTTTTTTTATAAAAAAATCATAACATTGTAAATAAATGATTGGTATATTAATAAATAATAAAGAAGGGCTATAGCCTCAATTTAACCAATCAATTAATAATTCAATTTAAATATTCACTTACATGACTTTTGAATGGTGAGCAATTGACCTATATTTACAATAAATTTAAGTTAAGCAAGAAAAGAACATGCCTTTATGATGCCTAACAAGTAAATTATGGGAGGTCTCCATGTAGTAAAGCACATCCTTTGCTGCAACAAACACGAAACTAGGGGGAAAGGGAAAATGTAAAACCTCACCTAGCATCTGGTGGGATATCACTGCCAATGGAGGCTTTAGCCTTTGAAAAATTTGAGAGGTCCCCATTACAGAATAAGACTCGAAGAATATTATAGGTATCAAATTGTGGTGTCTATGATTATGGTTTATTTGAAAAGATTCTCAAAAAACCCTTCACGTTTTTCATGTCTTATATGCATCAAATTGTTGTGCTGCACCTAAACATAGAATTTTAATACGTCAAACAGTATAAATTCTTGTTGATTGTTTCTCTGTCTCTCGAATTATTATGTAAAAAAAAAAAACGGGGAATGCACTTATGGTCAAAATACTCATGCTGGTGGGTAATTAATTCCCCTAACACCTTGCTTTTATTCATGATGCTACTTAGGGTCTCACTTTTGCTGTGTTAAACTTTTGACATATTTGAAAGTTTTGACGCATTTGAATAAAGAAGTAAGAAAAAGGAAAAGGGAAAGGTTGGGTTTAACTGCAAAAGGGGCATACAAAATAATGTTATTGTTAATAGGAATATATTAATTGACTTACATGCATGCATGGAAAGCTTTTTTTGTTTTGTACGTATTTATTTAATTTGTAATAATACTGCAGCCTTTTGCATGAAGGGACACTTGGTGTATTATAAGTTACGGAATTGGTTTGTCGTGTATATGTTTCCTGGGACACTCCATCGATTTGAAATGCAATTATCTTACATTATATATAATTTTAATTATTGTGTTGTGTGTGACCATATTAACATTTAATTGTAGCTTTCATTCAATTATTGAACTTTGCCTTATGTTCACAGCAGTTCTAATGAAGCAGATTTAGAGACAGATATATATAAAACTTTAACTTTACAATATTAAATTAATGAAACTGTAAACAACTCCAAATAATTGGTTTAGTGATACATATGCATGTGCATGATATGCAAATATGTACATGATTATGCTTTTATTTGTTGATTAATTAAGCAAAAAGAATTACTTGGTTTCTATTATTAAAATATCACTGTGAATCCATTCGGGGTGTAGATATCATTACTGCCTTTAAGGGGAGTTTTAAGAACAATAATAATAATATGATTGTTAATTTTTTTTTTAACCTAATTATATTTAATTTGTTGGCACATGATTTTTATAACATGGTTAATATGACATGATCTGGCAATTGTCTACTCTTTGTTTGGTGTAAAATGTGGGGTACTGTGCTCTGGGTGATTGACAAGAGGAAATTTATTTTGTTCCCTCAACCAATATTGTTCTGGGAATGGTTGCGTTGTGGACTCTGTCTTATCAATCACAGATTGAAACTACTTTTCCAGTTTTTTCATACCATTCTGAATTAAAGTTTTGTGCTAAGAATGGGATTTTTTATGAAAGAAAACAAAATAAAATTAGAAAAAAGCATTTAAGAAATGTTCTAATTCTTAGACAGAATATAATAATTTTATCAAAGATATTTTAACCCTTATAAAAAAAAGTTAACTGTGTATTACATAATAATGAGATTAATTTTCCATAATTATTTGAAAACTATTTTAGGTTATAAGGATACAAGGAAATGTATGAAAATGAACAAAATAAGTAAAATAGTGAAAATGAGTAAAAAAATAGTGAAAATATCTCATTCAAATGACTGAAATGAGTAATAATAAAAGCTAGTTTCGAAAAGTAAAGTCAATCAACCAATTTCTTTTATTCAAATGAAAGCATGAATAATTTTAAAATGAAAATTGGAATGTAAAATCATTTAAATAAGGGAGAATATTCAGATGATTAGGTAAATCGAAGAAAAATATATGATGCACATTACAAGAAAATCATGAAATATAAATCAATTTTGGAGACAAAAAAAATTAGTCGTGATGGATAGTTTGCTTTATTGCTTTTGCGAAGAGAAAGAGGAGACTATAAGTCATTTCTTCTTTGAATGCAGAATAACTTGACTTGTGTGAAGCCGTTGTTATGCTTTGGTAGGGTTGAAGTTGGCAGATCATCTTGAGTCTGCTTCACATTTCTTACATTTTAACTTGTTTGACACTCCCACTGTTGTTAATTTAGCTTTTAGAAATACCATAATTGTTTTGGTAAGTGAGATTTGGTGTCATCGGAATAAACATATTTTTAAGGTTGTATTGATTGATCAATTTGAAATTTTCTCTTATGCTCAGTTGAAGGTTCTTGGATTAAACATGTTTTTTTTATGTTGTTTGTGAGAAGCTGTTGTTTTTATTTAGAATATTGTGAATTATTAACTAAGGTGTGGAGTTATCCTCGTGAACTGATTTTTATTTATTTATTTATTTATTTATTTATTTATTTACTCACTCTTGTTGATAAAAAAATGTATCGTTCCAGATCTTGGTATATATCCTACTTTTCTACAGTTTGTGTCTGGTCTGTCACCAATTATTTTTATAAAGTGATTATAATTTGAAATTTGATATTTTGTAATATTGAAAAAGTCTTTCTACGTAGATTGTTACTATTATAATTGCAATAAAAAATTGATGTAAAAAGTTAAAGTATTTCTACCTCAATCATATAAAAAAAGAATTTAAATGTTGACATCTTTTTCAACTTTTAAAATTGCTGATAAGACCTTCTAGGCTGTTTGGGAAAGATGCAAGATAACACCGTAATAAATGTTAAAGTTTATATCTAACAAAAGTTTACTAATTCATTCACTTAAGAATGTATTTCATGTTATATACGACAACATACTCTTAATTTTGAAAAATCGATGTAAATTTAATTTTCTTCTTAAACACAAATATAACTTACAGCTAGTTAAGCTTTTAGAAACTATTTAAAGCACTGACAGAGTAAAAGATTGATTAAACTTTAAATCTAAATAGTCTTTTACTCATATCTCTTTTAGATTCAACACAAGTGTTCTTGGACTTGTTACTTCCAACAGTTACTTAGATATCAATTATGCACAAGCTTCTTCAAGGTCATCCTCAAGCATTCTTCGAATCAAAGTCCCTCCCATTATTTTCACTCAAGAAAGATTATTGAACAAGATTAATCGACAACTTTTTCTCAATAAAATAGACATAGTAAAATAAGATATTTAATTCTTGTGATTTTACATATAGAATACTGTGTAGACCTGTCATCAAATTTATGACTGGGTATTCTTCATATTTATTTTTCACAATTTCATTTTTAGTGATATTTTTTTTTATTAATATTGTATATATTATTATAGATGATAGATATATTATTATTGATGATAGATATTGAATATTGTTTGATATACTTATCAAATTACCATATCATAGTTTAATATATAAATAAAGTTTCCATCATCATATTATTATTTTATAAAATATTATCTCTTTATATAGGGATTTTTAAATATATACTTCATCAAACAAAAATATCAAAAGGTTTAAATGGATAACTTCATCATCTTTATTTTGGAGTCTTATAACCTGCAACACATCATTAACTCACGTGCAACAAATAATCATCGCAAATTTAATAAAAAAAACAATACCAACAAGAAATCAGGGTAAGATAGTGATTCTTAAAATCTTGGATAAAACTTTATATTTGAATCATTCAATCACAATCATATGAATTATCACACTTTATTTATTCTAAATTTACTAAACATTCAAATGCCTATAAATATCTCATGTTTTATATCCTTCATGCCATAAATCCACTAACATTTATATATCACTCACATATGAAATCCATTAATATTCACATTTGACTATACTTCTAGAAGACCCGTGCATTGATTCAAACTCAGAAATTTGCATTTGTCATACTATTCCACAAAATAATATTAGTACCAAATTACCTCATATCACAAGGTTAATTCATATAACTTGTCAGACTATATTATTTTTCAAATTGCAGACAAAGTCATACAAATCTCTTTTAACTATCACCACCTAAATATTTTCATTTATATGATTCCAATATATTAGTAGAGTCAAATTATCTCATTCTAAATGAATCCATAATCAATGCACATCATAACCAATTTGAACATGTTATTTTCCTTTCTTAAAATACTATGTATCGATCACATTCCACCACTTCAAGAAATTCTTGATTTTCCAAATGAAAATTATCGACGAATTTGTGTCTGTTAGTTATTTTTTAATTACCGACAATTTTTATTGACATATGAAATTACCAACGGATTAGAAAATTAAAAAAAGATTACATTCATCATAATCTTCGATAAATTTCGTCGGTAATTGAGCGCCTATTAATTTTTGTCGGTAATATCCATCGGTAATTGGGCACCAATATTATCCGTCGGTGAAATTCATTGGTAAATTTCATAATATTTATATAATGATAATAATACTTAAGATAATAATAGTAATAACAACTGAACACGAATGCCTCTGAATCAATGGGAAGTTCACACCAAAATGGGAAGGACTGTTTGAAATAAGGGAATTACTACAAATTGTCCCTAATTAGGATTTTGGTTGAGAAGGTTTTAATGAGACAATATTAAATGAAAGTTTCACTAGTGCAGAAACATAAAACAAATGCGGCTATTTCGAATTTTTAAATGCGGCTTTTTAGCCGCATTTGATCAACACGCACTTGTAAATCAAGAAATATAAATGCGGCTATATAGCCGCATTTTTAAATACCATTTACAAGTGCGGTTATTTGCTTTAACCACACTTGTATATGCCAAATCATTAAAAAAAAAATTAAAACATCGTCAATCTTGTGTGAAGGCAACGTTGATGAAGAGTCACGGGAGCGCCAACAACGGTGGCGGCAGCAGAAGCGACGGCGGACAAGGAAGCAGCAACAAAGCAAACCAAAAAATCCACAAGAAACCACGAAGACAATGAAAGAGTACTGAGCAATGCAAGAAACCAAACAATGAAAGAAAAACGAATGTCAGCCAAGGAAACAGTGCTTCGAGACCACCAATGCAAGGAAAAAAACATATATAAGAAAAACGAAAAACATTTATGCATATATTTGTGAAGATGAAGAGGAAGAAAGAGAGTTCAAGAAACTTACATTGCA
>Ga0123342_1008399_pt1 | contig 13021 bp, 8 predicted proteins | sample Turbeawhitnodule_FD_89960 | JGI IMG/M metagenome (GOLD analysis project Ga0123342, IMG submission 89960) | Root nodule microbial communities of legume samples collected from Mexico - Turtle bean Mexico white nodule | ecosystem: Host-associated > Plants > Roots > Nodule | place: Mexico: Nepantla...
CCATAAACTACCCTCTTCAGACTTAAGTCTCCAAATCCATTTCCCTAGCAGAGCCAAGTTAAACTTTTCTATGTCAATGACCCCTAATCCGCCTTTATCTTTCGATTGGCAAATCTTATCCCATGTCACCTAAGCAATTTTCCTGTTCTCTGAACCCCAATCCCACAAAAAGTTTTTTTTTGTATCCTTTTCACTTCCCTCATCACAGTTGCCGGCATACAAAATATGGAGACATAGAAGAGCGGTAAGGACGTAAGCACCGATTTGATAAGACATAATCTGTCTGCTAAAGAGAGGGTTTTCCCTTTACACGCGCTCAGTCTATTCCGTATCTTAGTGATCACACCATCCCAAAATGCACACCTCTTATGATTCTCACCTACCAACACCCCCAAGTAACTGAAAGGTGCCTTCATAATATCACAATTAAGTATAGAGGCGAAAATCGACATCTGATTCATATTCACACCCACTCCACCAACCTTACTCTTGGAATAGTTCACCTTAAGACCAGAAGCAAGTTCAAAACATTTCAGAATAGCCTTTAGAGTCATAACACTTTGGATTGAGGCTTTACAGAAGAATAGAGTTTTATTTTATTTATTCTTTGTTGATAAAAAAAAAAACATAAGAATAGAGTGTCGTCTGCGTATTGCAGCATCCTCACCTTTACTTGCTTTCCCCCGACTATTGATGATGATTATAATGAAATTTTGTAGAATTTAATGGATAAACACCTTATATTAAACTAAATGAAATTTATAATGGATATACTAGTATTCAAAAGATAATACAATCTTGTATAATATATTATAAGTATTAAATTGCGAAATATGGGGTGATATAATTAAGTTTTACTAATAACCTCAATCACATATATCATTATATTGAAAGTCATGAAAGTTCTTACTATTTATTTTGAATGAATCAATATATTGAAAAGTCATGGAAGTTTACTATCTATTTTGAATGAATGATCAGTTATTAATAATAGTTTAATATATGAGAAATTATCTTTTTACGTAATTGAAATTGAAATTGTAGTACTATATAATATATGCATGTATTAGTTTTAGTCCCTTATATTAATAATATCTTCCATAATTGATCAAAGTTTATAACTATTTTAAATGATTTCTTAATGTTTTTAAGTAGTGAAAGAACATATTTAGTATACTTATTATTTATATAATTTAATTAATTATATTATCTTAGTTGTTTGGATGATTTCGTTAATTTTGATGTTATATATTAACATGTAAAGCATATAATTATACAAATTGAAAACAACCAGAATATAATTTATCATTTTTTTAAAATAAAAAATAAAGTATTTTTTCCCAATTTATTATATTATTATTTTTTTATATTAATACAAAATACTTAAAAATTACTTGAATTTTCTTATATTAATATTAAATAATGGAGAAATTAGTTTGACTACTAAATGAAACTAACTCTAATTTAACTCATTTATTTAACTAAGTTTAATTAGAAGCTTAACTTTGACTTCTTAAAAAGTAGTAAACTTAAGTTTAACTTGTTTAACTCATTTATACTTTAATTAACTTTTTAATTTAATAAAAAATATTATTTTTAACCCTCATCAATATAACATCTAAAAATTATTTTAATTTATATACTAATAAAATATGTATAAATCTTTTCTTAAAATATTCATGTCTTAACAAAACTATTAATTTATACAAATACCACTCAATATTAGTTAATAGAAAATGAACTTTAAAAATATACCAATAAAACATAAACTAATACATATCTTTTCTTTTATATATGCACATATACACATGCTCAGTGAAGTTTTTACAACTTGTCATTGTGCAAGGAAAGAAACAGAAACAATCCATCAGCATACAGGAATTAAGAATTAAGTATATCTCTGTCATTAATAATCAACTTAAAAAATGTTTCTATCTTCCAAAACCCTTTTTCATTTTCTAGTGTTGAGTGCTGAGAAATGTCTTGCAAAACAAATCCAATTATATGTACCCAAGAATAACAAATCCAATTATGAAATCTTGAGATTATCTCAAATTGTAATTATTCATAACCTGATAAGTAGGGTTGCAGCAGGAGTGAAAATAACCAAAGGCTGAGATATAATAATATACAACACTCTAGTCAGTTGGGTATACATAGGGCATTGAGGAGTTCACAAAGTACTTTGCCATCACAAACAAACTCATCACTGGGAACCAGCTACCAACTAAAAGGTTACATCTTAGTGTCAAAAATTTAGTTTCCACTACAAATAGCCAAACCAGATATATCATGAGCCTCAGCTATGGCGTTGAGATCAGACCAAGAATAGGACCTCCAAGGAGAACTTCGTGTGGCAGAAGAAGGTTGAGGCAGTGATGACCTATTGTTGGCACGAGGATGAAGAGGAGGAAGAGGGAATGGAGGAGATATGGATGAGGAGCTGGTACCCTCTCCGCTACTGTCCAAATTGAGACAAGATGTTCTTCGACCGATGTTTGAGGGTCGCTTTGATATTCCACCAATGTTACTTGCACAACTGCGACTCCTTTCAATTGATGCATTACGAGCTATTAGATTCTTGCGTTTCTTTGCATAAGGGTCCTCTGGCTTCACTATCTCTTCCATAGAACTTGCAGCTGCAGCATCTGCTAAGCTTGTGAAGGACTTTGATTTGCCACTGTAAAACTTGGATATGCCTTTCCTGAATTACACAGAACAGAATGACAGAGGTTAATAAAAATGTTTTTTTTTTAAAAAAAATTGCATCACTAGTTCTGTGATTTGGTTTATCTTCAACTAATGAATCGATAATATTTCTCTTTTTCAACAAAAGATAACAACAGTCACAAGAGGAGCATGTGTAGTTTCATTAGTAGCTAATACAAACTGTCATTGCACTAGTGCAATATACATGCTTGCAATATAGTGCAGTAAAATTTATCATTGCACTTGCATTTTCTACTCGTATTTCATTCTCATGTTTAGTTTAAATGTTCAGTTGCATAGTTTTCTACTTTTTTATTAGAATCTTTCTTTTCCACCCATGCATATATATATATATATATATATATATATATATATATAAAATCTTAACTTGATGAGAAACTAATAGCCAAAAGCATGAATAAACCAAGGTAACACTTCACATTTTTGAATTATATATATATAAGGGTTGTTCATTTTGCATTGCAACATTATATTTTTGTCAAACAATACTTTTCCTTTTGACATCTTAGAAGGGTGGCAATTCAATTGTCCAACAACAATGCTTTTTCAATACACTTTTTACTATTGACTGAGTTCATAGAAATTACAGATCATGAGTCTAGATGCATTTATTTCAGAGTTGGTACCAAATTGATGAGAGACGAGTATTTGAAGAAAGAAATGTCCATATGCATACACTCTCTACGTTCTTTTCAACTGGTGTTTAAAGTTCTTAAGTGCTGTTTAAAGTTCCTATAGAGAATCCAAAAAATGTAATAAATTATGTTGATTTTAATAAAATGATCATGAAAATTTCTAATTTACCCTTGTTCATTAAAGAGTAATTAATGTTGTTTTCAATTTTGAAAATCTCCTAAACTTTGAAAATGACAATTAAATTGAAACATTTTTTTCAAAATCCAAGAATCAAAATAGAAATAAAGGGAGGGAGTATTTCAGAAATATGGTTGGACAAAGGAAACTTTAAATGCAACTATTTAGAAGAGAAAAGTTGTTATATAGAGTAAACAAAAATTGTAGCACTACATGACTTTAAATACGGGTATAACATTTGAATGCGATAAATATAATGTGCTCTAAATTTCATGATCTGCTCCACATTTTTTTTAAACATCAATGTTGTTTAATTTGTTTTTACAAGGAACAAGATTGTGCAATACTAATACACGAACATCATAGAAAGATGATGCCCTATCTCCACTCACCAATCTTTTGGTTTTGGTGGTGGAGATCCATTATGCCAATCAATTTCAACAATCCTTTTAAGCAAAGGTCTGGAACCAGATATATTCTTTAAACCACTTACTCCAACAATAAAAGCAGATCTCTAAATTAATTAATGGATTATCTAAGTTGAAGAAAATAGTATACAACTGTATGGAATTTTCTAAAGATGCTCCTTTCCATAGTGGTTAAGTCACTCAAGATAAATAAGTGCACCCAATCATCATCACTCAGCACCAACACTGGTACCAAACCCTCAAGGGCAAAACAGTAAATTTCTAAACTGCTACAACAAAATAAAAACATGTCTTCTGCTCCTTACTTGTAATAGAAACTGAGTAAAAAGAAAACAAAGACACCAAATCAAAGCTGCTCTATTACCCACATGAAAAGATTGAAGCTTGAAGAACACCCAGTTCAGAAAACACATAAAAAAAACTTACTTGACGGGTAAATCTTCCTCTAGATCGTTCATGGTATCCAAAGGGCCTTTGAAGGAGCTCTGAACCTCAACCTCAGCGGCATCTTCATGGTCAGAGGAATCATCCGAGGAGATGCTGTTCCTCCCAATGGAGGAGTCGGAGCTGGAGTCTGAATCATCGGCCGGAAAATCCCGATCGCAGATCGCAACGCAGTGGGCAAAGGAGGAGAGTCCGATGCTAACTCCTCCGTTAGTTTGCAGAGCGAACGGCATCGTTTGGGCATAAACTTGAGAAGAATGGTTGGGTGTGAAATGAAATGAAAGACAGAAAAGGCAACAGCAAAGAGAGGCGTGGGATGAGTTGTGGGGTATAAATATATAAATACCTGGTGTGTGCACATGGGTATCAGATTTTTTTTCCATTGTCCATTGCACCTAAAAGAGAACAGTGATTGATAAATCATATCATTTTTTTAAACCTAAAGTTTTCAATTTCAAATTAACTCATAAGAATTGTGTAGGAAATAAATAAAAATTAACAAAGGACTAAAGACGGTGACATCTTATCCTCATTGGTTTGAATAATAATAACAACATGCCCAACATAACAAGTCTCTTCCTACCACATCTTCAAATATATAAATATAAAATAATATTATTTATTTATAATTTCATTCCATTAACATAATTTTTAGTGCAGAAAAGATAGAAGATTATCCTGTTGAAAAATAAAAACTTTTTAATTGAATGTTTCTGGTGAGGACAGAGAAATGGTTGACTGTGGGCGTCTGATTAGAAACTGGATATAATCTTGGAAATGGATCAGGTGGATCCCACATTTCTTACCCACCATTTCATGTTTATTCCTTCCTTTTTGCTTTACCTTTTCTTTAATATTTAATTAATAACGAATAATTATAGAATATATTCTCTTAAGCCATTTGCCCCTTACTCACTGATTCTAATTATTGGCTTTTTCACAAAACCAACAAATTTTGACTTATTTAAATATTAAGAAATCAAAAACTTCATCCCACTAACTTTCTATATATTCAAATCAAAGTTCTATTTCTCTTAACCCTAAGGATCCTGTAACTGACATTCTTACAACCAATTGCACAATCCATTAATCCTGCTATAAAAGTCCTTGCAAAAACATGTTTTAGTTTGTTTTTTTCTTTCAGATTCAAAAGCTATTTTATTTTTTCTGGTCCGAATAATAGTGTGATACATCTTTTGTCATTATTTATTAAATTGATAATAAATAATATTATTTATTTAAATTTTGTATACCGTGGAAACATCAACAACAAAGAGGGTAGCACGTGACAGAGAGTGGCCGGCGGGAACTTGTCCCGAGACTACAGACACAAAGATTATGCCACGTGTCTCTCAGAAATAGAGATTTAGCCACGTGTCTCAGGAACTCATTCTGGATAAGACCGCAACAACTTCATGGTCACTGATGAAGGAAGGGCCATGATACTACTCTCTCCATGGTTCTGTTATGGCGGCACAATTTGAGTGTCTCATATTTCACCTACTTTCTCCTTTTTTTTTTCATTTTTGTGCAGTTCTTGAATTTTATAGTTTATATTTTATATATCTAGAGATACATTATTTATTAACATTTTCTAATATCATTTTTTAATTAGATAATTTTATCTTTTAATAAATAAAAAAGCAACTTATTAATTCATTTAATAGAATAAATTATTCAATATTTCTTATTTTAAAAAATTTTAAAAAAATTATTATAAAATTGTATATTTTAATATAATAAAAACGATTAAAGATATAAAAAAACAAATTTTTGGGTCCAGTGTCCCAAGACCACATATAAATTGTCCCTAAGACCAAAGGACATGGTGAACCCACTACCCTCTTTCTCATGTTTGTCGATTTGCTTTTGGACTGCACCTGTTAAAAAAAAGGACAATATAATAATAATAATAATTAAAACTTAAGAAATTTAAAAAGCACCAATATAATATATAATTCAATTATAATCATATATAAATAATTTGTTCGATATAAATCCATTAGCATTAGTAGATTTGAAATTGAGAGATGTTACCGCATTATCACGGTGTCAAAGATATTAGAGAAATGTGTATGTGAATTTCAAATTGAAAAGTAAATTAAGTTAAAAAATAATAATACATTATAATTTTTAAAGTAAAACTGAATTTTAACCTGATTTTGAAAAAAATCAAATATACATAATATTTAATATTATTGAAATTTAATTTGAGTATTAAATTTGAATATATCAAAAGTTTTTTTTCTTATACTTATTTTCTCTTCTACTTAATTTTCTGTTAATTTAAAAGACAGTTAGTTAATTACTGTTTAAGTCGTGCTTATACATGAAATAAATTGAGTATAATTATTATTTCTTTGAAGAAAATGCATAAAGTAAACTAATACAATCATTTAAAACATAATATTGCATCATTTTATATAATATTGTTGATTAGTAGTTTAGTATTTACAAAAAATAAGTAAATAATAAAAATCAAAATAACATTGTTATAATAACTTGTTAGTAACAAAAATCAAAATAAAATGTTATTAGTAATTAAGTTCATTTTAAATAATTTAATAAAATATAATTTTTAAATTTCTTTTATTATAAATCAAGTAAAGATAATGAGCTGATTATTTTTAAATATATTTTTATTTTACACACAATACACCACACACAAAATCTCAAAATGATTTTTTTTTACAAATTTAAATGTTGGTTCATATAAACTCAGAAAACAACTTAAACTCAGATTCATATAACAATTTAACTACTTGATTCTAACTACTTATCGGTAACATCGATAAGAGAGACAACAACACCTATAAACAACACTCATATAAAGATAAACAATTATAAATTTAATATAAAAAAAAACTTGAATACGATATTTATTGAGAAGAACTGAAAGAGTATTCCCTTGTTTTTTTAAAGGAAATTGTTTGGTTTGAAAAAAAATTACTTTAAATTGAAATTGTGCAATTACTACAAACATAAATTAAAGTTTAACATCATTTAAGTTTTCATGTGTACTTGTTTTTCTTGTTCTTAAAGAACTCACGAACCCAAAGAATAAAAAACATGAGAAAAATAAAAAGTTACTTAAAAATCCAACTTAATTTATTCAAATTGTTATACTTGTTTACTAATCTTTCAACTATGACTTATTTTGAGGTAAAAATTTGAAGAATTGATGTTAGAATCTTATAAATAAATGAGATAAAAATTTAAAACAAAAAAAGTTCAGAGAGATAATAAAATTTTAGAAATAAAACTGAATAGTTAAAATTTTAGAATATATAAATATATTAAACATATTTTAGATTTTGAATATATTTTCAAAGAAAACATCTTTATTAAACTTAAAAAACAAGATATCACAATTATAATATAATAACGTTCGTGTTAGGAATGGTTGGAATTTTGGCCAAATTGTCAACAACTCGTGTGTTAAGCATATCAATATCTGATCATTGTGCAGTTATACTTAAAGAGTTGGGGTCCAGAACCTTTTAGGTGTTTGGATGTGTGGCAAAGAGATAGCAGGTTTAAGGAGTTTGTGAGTTTGAGTTGGTCTTCATATAAGGTCGTAGGAGGTGAGATATATATTTTCAAAGAAAAATTGAAAAGTTAAAAGTAGATTTAAAAATATGGAATAAAGAAGTCTTCGGAGATGTGAATCTTGCTAGTAAGGAAGTGCAAAAGAGGATTGATGTTTTAGACGCACGTGACGATGATTGTGGGTTAGCTAAGGTCAGAAAGAGAAGAAAGAAAGGCTCTCCTTAATGAACTTAATAATGTTAAGTTTAAGTAGGAGGCGATTAAGTTTTAGAAAGCAAGGCAAAGATGGTTAAAACAAGGGGATCTTAATTCAAAGTTTTTTCACTCGTCTGTTAAATGGAGAAGGGCAAGGAATCAGTTGCATGGGGGTTTTGTTAACGGTAAATGGTGTGAGGAAAAGGACGTGATCAAGGACAAGGTTCGAGAGTTCTTTGAAGACAGGTTTGTTAGGAATGATGCTTGTCAGGTTTGGTTCATCTGGATAATGCTAGGTTTTGTTCCATTTCGGATTCAGACAATGATTTGCTGATTGGTGATTTTTCTGAAGAAGAGATTAGGGCAACGGTTTGGAGTTGTGACAGCTCAAAGAGTCCTAGCCCTGATGACTTCAACTTTGGTTTCTTAAAATTTTATTGGGATATCATTAAAAAAGATGTGATGGCGGTGGTGAAGGATTTTGTGGTTAATGGTCATTGGCCTAGAGGTACAAACGCTTCGTTTCTTTGTTTAATACCAAAAGTTGAAAACCCCAGTAGCTCAGTGAATTTAGACCCATTTGTTTAGTTGGTTGCCTGTATAAAATCATTTCTAAAGCGCTTTCTCTATGCTTGAAAAAGGTGATTAGTAAAGTTATTGACGTCAGACAGTTGGTTTTTCTTGACGGAATGGGTTTGTTGGATAGTGTGCTAGTAGCTAATGAGGTTTTGGAAGAGTATAAAAGAAAGAGAAAGAGTTGTGTTTTCTTCAAAGTTGACTATGAGAAGGCGTACAACTCGGTTAGTTGTTGGAAGTTTATTTATTATATGCTCTAGAGGTTGGATTTTTGTGAACGGTGGATTCGTTAGATAAAGGGTTGTTTAGAATTAGCGTTTGCTTCAGTTCTTGTGAATGGTAGCCCAACTAAGGAGTTTTTTCCTATGAAGGGTCTCCATAAAGGTGATACGCTAGCTCCGTTTCTCTTTCTTATTGTGGCAGAAGGGTTGGTCGGGGTGTCAAGGATGGCTGAAGAAAAGAATTTGATTGATAGTTTGGAGGTTGGCAGGGATAAAGTGAAGGTTAATATGTTACAGTACGCAGACGATACTTTGTTTTTCTGTGAAGCTAACACCAAAAGCATTTTCAATATTAAGGCGATCTTGCAATGCTTTGAGCTTTCCTCTAGGCTTAGGGTTAATTTTTTGAAAAGTAGAATTGGCAGAACAGGGTTGAGTCAACTTTCGCTTCGGTGTTTTGCAGTTATCCTTAATTGTGACGTGATGGTTTCTCCTTTTGTTTACTTAGTTTTGCCTATTGGTGGGAGCCATAAGCGTGGTGACTTTTGGAATGTGGTGATAGAGAAAGTTTAGGCTAGACTAAGCTGGTGGAAAGGTAAGTGCTTTTCGTTGGCGGGGAGGATCTGTTTGATCATGTCTATTCTTTCTTCTATCCCGTTATTCTTTATGTTCTTATTTAAATTGTCTTTTGGGGTGGTATATAAGTTGGTTAGGATCCAAATGATTTTTCTTTGGGGTGGGGCGCTGAAGGAAGGAAGATCGCTTGTGATTCTTGGAAAAAGGTTTGTAAGCCTCGTGAATTTGGGGAACTTGGTATCATTGATTTAAAGAATTTTAACCTGGCTTTGTTAGGTAAGTGGATCTGGAGGTTGGGTTCGGATAAGGGTGGTCTTTGGAAGGAGATTATTGTTTCTAAATATGGTGGTTGGAGAAGTTTGAGTGAGGAAGGAAAAAGTCGTAGGAGCTTTCTTTGGTGGAAAGACTTAAAAGAGGTGTGGGCTTTGGAGGGGTGGGGTAGAAGCTTTGAAGATGGGTTCAAGTGGAAAGTTGGTGATGGAAAGGATATCTATTTCTGGGAGGACAGTTGGCTTGGTTGTGATGCATTGAAGAGAGTATTTCCGATACTATTTTCTCTTTGTTCGGCCAAAGATGCAAAGGTAGCAAAGCTTGGGTCTTGGTCCGATGGTGTTTGGGTTTGGCATTTAACCTAAAGTAGACCTTTTTTTTCGATTGGGAGAAACCTGGTGGATCAGTTGTGTCAGGCTTTACATGAGGTTAGGATGGATTTGGGAGAGGCGGATAGGTGGATTTGGAAGGTTGGGGGTATTCAGACGTTTTCAGTTAACTCTGCATATTCTCTTGTTAGGAGGGATTGTGAGGTGGATTTCTCTCCGATTTTCAGTAAGTTATGGAGTTGTAAAGTCGTGTCTTCTGCATTTTTTATTGCTTGGAGGGTGTTGGAGAATAAGATTGCTACTAGGATCAATTTGGAAAGGCGAGGGGTGTTGGTTGAAAGTTCTTTGTGTTGTCTATGTGGGAATGAGGAAACGTCTTACCGCCATATGTTTTTCGATTGCAGTTTTGCTTGCGCGGGCTTGTGTTTTTGCTTTAAGTGGCTGGAAGTGTCGTTTGTATCTCACATTGATCCTATGTCAAACTTTTCTCAGTTCAGGATGAGCTTGTCTTCAGAGTCGATTAATGACGTGTGGAGCACAATCTGGGATGGGGTGGTGGGTGAAATATGGAATCACAGGAATTCTATCATTTTCAATAGGAGTGTGGTTGATGCGTCAAAAGTGTGTACAATGATGCAAGCAAATGTTTGATCTAGGATTTCTGTAAAATCTCGTTTTGTTTCGTTTCCCTTCTTCAGTTGGTGTTTGGAACCTTTGAAATGTATGAGAACTAGTACGTTGACCCGTGCAACACACGGGAGTTTTTCCAATATTTTATATATAAATATTAATATTAAAATTAATAATTTTATTTATATATATATATAAATTATAAAGTTGATCAAATGAAATTAAATATAGTGCAATAACATAAGTTTACATACTTTTTTTTGTATATTAATGAATTTAATATAACATAACATAAATAAGTAAAAAATAATGAATAAATTTATGTCATAATAAATACATTACAATACAATACAATAATTTGAACAAATACATTATATAAACAATTATCTAATACTATGTTCCCATAAGGTATTTATGGTGAAAATGAAGTCCTCTTCACCAACCTCATGCTATCTTCATGCTGTAAGTTAATCTGCAAAAAAACTCTAAGAAAAATTATTGCAATTAAAAAAATAATTCATTATATTATACCAAGTACAATTATTGCAAAAAACTATCAGTAAATGTGTGTTTCTTCCATAAACATATTGTAGACAAAATGATATTAAATTATGAAGTCACCTTTTATCATATAAATTAAATTAAAATGTAATATAATACAAATAAAACATGATGAAATATAAATAAAATGAAATACTATTTATATAAATAACTAAAGATCTTAAAAACCATACAACAATAATAAACATATATGCATCATCAGGTTTCTAGATAAAAACAACAACCATTAATACTTCAATGACTAATTAATAATAAAGAATATACAAAGAATAAAATGAATATAAGCATTCTATAATATTAACACAAAATATATAAGATAAAAAATATTATTAAAGATTTTTATGACTTTAATATACTGACAATTGTTATGTATTTACATTACAAGAAATGCATGAACAAATAAAATATAAATACTACTAAACAAAAACATATAGTTAATATAATATAAACATAAGGTTTCCAAAAAAGTTCAAGCAGAAAAATAAATATGTTTGAGCTTTCTTAAGCACTGGTAACTATTATCCTAAGAGAATAATAAAAGAAATTATCCATGATAGCTTAAACTGTGAGTAGAAGTAAGTAACAAAACCCTGATATGAGAAGAAGGATTTCTCGTATCACATTCAAAGATAATCTTGTCTCCTTCACGAAAAGAATGAAGACCACATAAATTCTTTCACCCTTTGCCAAGTTTAATTCGTTTAGAAGGAAACTTCCCTTTCAACACCTTGCATCACATCCATTAATAGACCATGCAGAGTATTGAATCTCCCTTGTCAAATATATTGTGAAAATGGAGCAGGAAGATCCTATAACAATATCGAAATAATAAGTAAATAGAAATGAAGTATAATATAATACAGGGCATTTTTAAATAAATGAATGGTATACTAACCAGATAACTGAGTTTGATACTTAATCGAGACAACTTTATGGAAAAATGGTCAAAGGGACCAATTCTTGAGGTTCCTTCCCTTCAATTTCGTCCAAATAACGACCAATGCTTAATGTTTAAGGGTTGATTGATGTAGTTTAGGTTTTCTAGTACAGTGCTTTTGTTTGTTAGTTTGGTAGCTTTAGTTAAGTTGGTTATTGTATCTTTTGTATAAGAGTTGAACCATCCCTGAGATGGTTCGCATTTATTTATTTAATTATTATTGTTGATAAAAGAAACAATAATTATAATAACGTATATAACTTTTTAATGAGAAAAAATACTTATTTTTCTGATAATAAATATTTAAAACATTCAATTATTTTAAGATAAAAAAACTACTCTAATTTTACACTTTTTAAGTCCAGAAATTCTTAATAACAATCCGAACGCAAGTATGAAATGAAATCGAAGGTGACATAATCTAAGCTTTTTATTAGTCTTTAATCACTTATGGTAATAAAACATAACTAATTTCAGTAAAAACAATAATCAGATAACTCAATATACATTTTAGAACGACTGGCATTACAAATTTTCTGACACTAAAATTAGGTTTAAAGAAAATATGATACATAAATATTTATTTCACTTACAACTCTTTATATATATATATATATATATATATATATATATATATATGTGTACTGATAGGGTAAAACCGAGAGGTTCATGCCGAGAACTACATAGTATAACAATTAAGATGATTAAGTTAAAACCGAGAGGTTTTGACCGAAAGCAATAAAGACAAAAGAATAAAACAAA
>Ga0123342_1008401_pt1 | contig 13018 bp, 8 predicted proteins | sample Turbeawhitnodule_FD_89960 | JGI IMG/M metagenome (GOLD analysis project Ga0123342, IMG submission 89960) | Root nodule microbial communities of legume samples collected from Mexico - Turtle bean Mexico white nodule | ecosystem: Host-associated > Plants > Roots > Nodule | place: Mexico: Nepantla...
CATGTATCACAGAATATGACCAATAAATTTTGGGTAAATGAGATTGTATCATAAGAGCTCTTGCTACATCTAATAAATGACCATGTTTCCTTTCAACTATACTATTTTGTTGTGGAGTATTAACACATGATGTTTGATGTATTATTCCTTTACTAACAAAAAAATTAGTTATGAAAAATTCAGTTCAATTATCACTTTTTATTATTTTTATTGTTGTCCCAAACTGTGTTTGAATAAAAATAACAAAATTTTCCAAAACCTTAATAACTTTAGATTTTTGTTTCAAAAAAAAATCCATGCGTACCTCGAATAGTCATCAACTATGGTCAAGAAATATTTATGACCATGAATTGATGGTATTGAGTATGGTCCCCAAACATCTACATGAATAAAATCAAAACATTTTTTTGATTTAGATGTACTAATAAGAAAATAAAGTCTTTTTTGCTTTATTACAAAGTGGACTTTAAGCCTAACTCAACCCCATAAAATCGGCTCATGAGGTGAGGCTTGCACCCACTTATATACAATGAAATGTCCTAATATCTAGTCGATGTGGGATCTCCAACACACCCCTTCACACCGAGAGTGACAACTCATGTGTGGGATAACATATTATGGGTGGTCCGATAACGACCCGATAGCGGGTGGCCTGATAAGCCCAACAAACATTCACTAGGATATGCTTTAAATGGCTCTAATACCATATTACAAAGTGGACTTTAAGCCTAACTCAACCCCATAAAACCGACTCATGAGGTGAGGTTTGCACCCACTTATATACAATGAAATGTCCTAACTTCTAGTCGATGTGGGATCTCCAACAACATATAATTCTTTATTGAAGCTTTAGACAAATTACCGCAGTAATTAAGACAAGTATTTTATCGATTATGAAGTATTCAAGAAACATTTGTCATAGCAGTACACAAACCAAAGCAGAATCACATTCCAGCCAAACATTAGTAAGCCTCATCTTTTGAGCTTCCTCCATAGCATGTATAACACCATAAAACTCAGCAACCAAAGCAGTCTGAACTTTAAGAAACGCAGAAAAAGATCAAATAAATTCTCCCATACTTCCACGAAAAATAGGTCCACAAGTTAACACAACTTGGTGAAAGAAACTCTCATCTAACAGGAAGAGGACGTAGACGTAGAAGTACGAGTATTAATACCAAAAAAATTTGAGCACGTTGAAATCGAACCTGTCATTCTTCTTTGAAGTTTTAGACGAATTACCCACTACACAAGTTAAATCTTTAATAACCAAAATAACCCTAGAAACCTCAATCTTATCCTAAAAACGAGCATAATTCCTCATACGCCATATCATTTGTTTCTAAAAAATGTTTTTTCAGAATACATTTCATGAATTTTAGAATGGATATTCTGAAAATCTTAAAAAAAATAAATCTAGAAGTAATTTTGAAAAAAAGATAAAATAGTTTTTTTAGAAATTGATGGGGTGCAGGAAGAGATATTTGAGATGCTGAAGAAAGAAACACCCATCGAAGTCAGATTCATGGACTTAAAGCCCAATACAATGTCCAGGCCCACTCATTCCTTTTTAAATACTGACCACGACTTTTACCTTCAATTTTCCATTTTTCAATTTTCTTATCTGTTCCGATAAGGTTTCCGTGCGATTGCTGAACACGCAGGTGACGAGATCTACGGGTAAACTCGGTTCTCTGTGTTGGATTTTATGAAATTGGAGGATTAGGTAAAACAACAACCGCTGTAAAATCTCATCTCCATTATAGTTAGTTGTTGTTTTTCCTATTCCACCAATTTCATGTATCACTGTTGTGAGAACGCGGGTTCTTAGTCTCTGTCTTTCAATGGCTACTTCCATCGAACGTTAATCTTTGCATCAGGAGAACACAGGTACACTGCCTTCTTACTCCGCTTCGATCTCCAACTAAATTCATTTTAAGATTATTAACTCATTTTTTTGTTTTTTTTACTTATTTTTCTCGATTTTGGCCAGAAATTAGTTGACGGATATGAGAGTTTTAGGGTTTACTGGTTGTCTGTTTATAAGAGATGTTTGATACTTTTGGATCTGATTTCTTCAACTTACAAAATCTGTTATCTCAAAATTGTGAGATTAAACTTAGTGAACAACATAAACAAACTTAAAATGCTTCTACGTATCCTGAATTGATTTTAAGAAAACTTAACTTATCTGTTATAAATTAATACTTTTAAATTAATAGAAGACACTCATTTCTTGTCATTTTTCAACCAACTGCTGAGTTAATTTTATGGACAGGATACACAAACAACTGTACTTATTATACATTTTCTTTTCTTTTCTCATTATATTATATATATTTTATAAATCTATATTTGTTATTATGCTCTTTTTTTATTATATTATATACCATATAAATTTATTATTACTATTTTTTCTTTCTTAGGTGTAGATTAATGTTTTAGGTGCACTGAAACATTTTCCTAATTTTATTATACATTATTTAAAGTCCGTGGAGACAATTATTTTTGAAAGTATGTTTAGAAAAATATATTAATTTATGTATAAATTAATTTTAATTTTTGGATAATTTTTTTAAACTTTATATACTAATGCTCTTATAAGGGATTTTATTATTTGATTTTTTACACCTAGAATATGTTTTAATAGTGCATTTTTTAATATAAAACGTGTAATAGATTTGGTCTATGGCATGTACTTCTCTTTAACCTTTATACTTTATACTTGCTGAATGGTTAAAATTTTCCTTAAAATGAATGAAAATTAATATAAAAATTACTATTATTGTCGAAAACACATGCGTGTCGTATGTGGATTGATACTTTTATAATCTATTATTTTTATGTTTAATTAATAAAAAAAGGAAAATACTGTAATTTATAAAAATAATATTAAAAAAGTATATGTATTAGATAAGAGTGCTTGTGACCTCAACCCAGGTATTTGGGAGAGGTCTGTTTGGCGTTTGGCCCAAGAGGTGAACATGAGTTAGAGATTAAGAGGTTGAATGTTCAAGAAAGTAGAGATAAACATGTGAGAAACCTTACCCTGAAGGCTGTTGTACACAAAAAGTGTCAAGACTCAAGTGATGATAGTGAAGGAGAAACACTAAGCTTGTTGACCAGGAAATTCAACAAATTCCTAAAGAAAAACAACAAGAATCAATTTTCCAACAGGTATAATAGCAAGAAATTCAATGATTTTAACCCTAACAAATATATTTGCTTTGGTTGTGGTGAACATGGACATATTAAAGCTAATTTCCCTAATAATGAGAGCAAAGAAAGAACAACAAGCAAGAAAGGTGAAAAAAAGGCAAAGCTAAGAAAGCCTACATTGCTTGAGAAGATAATGAAGTTTCTTCATCTAGTTCATCTTCAGGAGGTGAAGAAGCTAACCTCTGCTTAATGGCTAAGGCAAAATCTGTCACGAGCTGTGTAACTTCCAACACTTCAATTAATTTTGAAAACTACAGCCACTTTTTAATGCTTTTAAAGAAACTTATGAAGAAGTTAATAGGCTAGCCCTTTCAAATAACCAGTTGAAAGGCTTGACTAATTGGTTGGAAAATAGAATCAAAACATTGGAAGAAGAACTAGAAAATTTGAAAAATGATTTTCAAAATCTCGAATTGATTTACAAAAATTCTTCTTGCAAATGTGACTTAAGTGTTTGTGAATCTCTTCAAAAGAAGGTTCATTATCTTGTGAAAACTGTGGATAAGCTTTCAAAAGAAAAATCAAATTTTGAGACTGTTCTGACATCTTAAATTTGTGTTATTTTGAAAATCTTGATTGGATTTTAATGCACAAAGCAAGAAAAGTAGTATTTCAAAGCCTTATTCAACCATCAGGGAAAAACAACCGATTGAAAAGTCGAAACAACCGGTTGTTTCATGCTTTTATTGTATAAAAATGGTCATTTTGTCAGATTCTGTAAAATTATAAAGTTTTTTTGTTCCCAAAGGTATTCTTAAATGGGTTCTTGATGACTTTTTATGACAAGTGCACCACATTGTTAGAAGTAATAATTGTCCCTAAGGACGAATATCGATCCCACGAGGAACAATGAATTATCGAGTACAATATTCGTTAAATATAAAATAAAATAATAATAAAATGTTTGGAAATTGTTATAATGACAAGAATTAACAAGAAAACAAATCAAAGAGTAATTGCGTCAATTGAAAAAATGGGGGTTAGGTTTCATCTGTTTCACTCTCATGTATTTTGATTAATATGTTAACATTAAGTTCTTTGATTGAGATTGTTGCCCATATAAAAGTCATTTATATCGATTCTTCGCATATAAAATTATTAAGAATGTTTCATAACTATCAACCTCTCGCATAATTATAAGAACAACTTATAACGAAGCTTAGACATTAATAACAATTAACATTTCAAAAATATTTCTAGCACTCAAATATGTTAAGTATTGTTGTTTAGGTCAGAATCCTAAAACTACTTCCCAGTTAGATTTAAGATTCTAAATTTATCATGAAAATTTAGAAATAAAACAACAATACCAATAATCAATCAAGAACACAATATTATATCATATTAAATATCACCTCAATACATAAGAGTTTGAGAAGATTACTCTCAATCCCAAAGGGTAGAATTTGCCACGCAAACTTCTAACACCTTCCATTCTCCCAATTGGTTACAAATCACTCAATGGTGTTTTTCTCTCAAATCCCGCACACTTATTGGTTTTTCTTAAATAACAAAATGAACATCTTAAAGAAGAAGAACATATCTACAATTCAATTATAGAGAACATATATTTTATCTAATCACCACTTTCTTTCGATGTCATTTTTCCTCATTTTTTCTTTCTGTCTTTTCATGATTCTCATGATAGATTTTTTTTTCTATTTCTTTTTCTTCTTCTGTTTCTTTTTCTTTTTTTTCTTCCTTTTTTTCTACAATTCAAACATATGATGTTCTTCCTTCTTATTATATCATATTAAATATCACCTCAATACATAACAGTTTGAGCAGATTACTCTCAATCCCAAAGGGTAGAATTTGCCACGCAAACTTCTAACACCTTCCATTCTCCCAATTGGTTACAAATCACTCAATGGTGTTTTTCTCTCAAATTCCGCACACTTATTGGTTTTTCTTAAATAACAAAATGAACATCTTAAAGAAGAAGAACATATCTACAATTCAATTATAGAGAACATATATGTTATCTAATCACCACTTTCTTTCGATGTCATTTTTCCTCATTTTCTTTCTGACTTTTCATGATTCTCATGATAGATTTTTTTTCTATTTCTTTTTCTTCTTTTGTTTCTCTTTCTTTTTTTTCTTCCTTTTTCTCTACAATTCAAACATAAGATGTTCTTCCTTCTTATTATATCATATTAAATATCACCTCAATACATAACAGTTTGAGTAGATTACTCTCAATCCCAAAGGGTAGAATTTGCCACACAAACTTCTAACACCTTCCATTCTCCCAATTGGTTACAAATCACTCAATGGTGTTTTTCTCTCAAATCCCGCACACTTATTGGTTTTTCTTAAATAACAAAATGAACATCTTAAATAAGAAGAACATATCTACAATTCAATTATAAAGAACATATATGTTATCTAATCACCACTTTCTTTCGCTGTCATTTTTCCTCATTTTCTTTCTGACTTTTCATGATTCTCATGATAGATTTTTTTTTTCTATTTCTTTTTCTTCTTATTTTTAACTTTTTGAGTTTTCACAATCAGAACCAACCATTCCCTTTTATATATATATTGCATTTATGTTCTCCTTCCTTAAACATGGTAGGAAAATATATCATCAAAGGTTAATGTGCAATAATAACAAAAATCTTAGCCTAAAGGGGATACATCACAAAAAATGGAATACTAATAAGATAAAGGTTGACTATTTGGCCACGGGTTCCTAATTAACACAAGCAATTGCCTCAATCATCTTCATTCTCTCTTATGATGCAACAAAAATAAAAATTAAGCAACCACAACTATCAATTCATCAGTAAAACTCTCAAAACTGTTTAAGGTTCACACACTCTCACTTGGTTTAATTGGCATCATTCTTTTTTGTCTTGTCATTCTTTGTCCTAATCAATCATCATGTTAAATTTTCATGTATAATAATTTCAACTACATTTGAATAGGGATTCAATCATATTTTCTTTTTTAACTTGTGTCTAATTCATCTCACTATCTAACATTTAAACACAAATTCCTTTTTTTTTCTTTCCAATTCAAAATTAATATTCTAGTTCCTTTTATTTGCGAAAAAAAAACTAAAACATAAATTTATTCAAGAAATATAATCTAAGACATAAAACTAACAAAACAACAAATTTATTCAAACTATAAAATAAACAAATAAACCAAATAACCAAAAAATAAAAAAAATGAAAACATAAAAAAAAAACAAAATTCAAATAACTAAAAAGAAAAGATAATTAAAAAGATAAAAACATACTTTTGCTCAATCCTCTCTTTCTAAGAAGTCATCCAACTTTTTGTTAAAATCTTCCTCTATAGTCTTTCTTCATTTGTTGGATCTGCCCCCCTTGAATAATATAACCTGTCCTCAGGCTAAAAATGTATAACCTGCAAAATAATTAGGAGACATATAGGAATCAAGGTGCCTTTCAGAATTTTTTAATTTTTTTATTATATATATATATATATATATATATTTAATAATAAATAAATAAATAAAAAATAAAAAATAAAAAAACTAAAAATTTTGAGAAAGGAAAGGAAAAGGAAAAAAAAAATTAATTCTTTTTTGCAAAAAGTTTCTAGCTTGAGCGAGAATTTCGTCGCCAACCTCGCTTGAGTGAGAATCCGTGTAGAAAACTCAAATTTTTCGTTGTAAAACTCGCTTGAGTGTCATTGTCTCGCTTGAGCAAGATTCCCTGCATGAAGACTCTATTTTTTTACTTCAAACTCGCTCAAGCAAGATTTGACTCGCCTAGGCAAAAATCCCTACAAGAAAACATGACTTTTGAAAGGTAAAATCAAAACAAAAATAACAAAACAACATAAAACTAAAATGTGGGTTGGGTTGCCTCGCAGTAAGCACTCGTTTAACGTCATCTAGCTTGATTCGTTTATTTCAAGGTGGAAATCTCTCTTTGATCCATCCTTCTATACAAATTCTTTCCCTGGATTAAAATTTTTTAGACCATAAAAAAGATTTAAAGTTACCTCCTTATTTTGAGTTCTGACTTGAAGTTTTCCTTTGTCAACATCAACTATGATTCTAGCAGTCTTCATGAAAGGTCTTCCAAGTATCAAGGGAACCTCCTCATCTTCTTTCATGTCCATTACAACAAAATCCACATGGAATGTGAATTTATCCACCTTAACGAGAACATCTTCAACCACACCATATGAATACTTGGTTACTCAATCAGGTAACTTTAAAGTCATCTTTGTAGGTTTAATCTCCAAATCACCTATTTTCTTTAGTATTGTCAAAAGAATTATATTTACGCTTGCCCCCAAATCCACTAAAGCATTGTCCACAAATAAAGTACCTATAGACACGGGAAGGTTAAAATTCCATGGGTCCTTAGATTTTTTAGGCAAGCCTTTTTGCATAATGACACTGTATCTATCATTAAGCTCTATATTTATCTCTTCAATATAAATCTTGTTCTTTCGAAATCTCTCAAGTGTTGAATCTTGCTTCATATTTACTGTAAAATAATTTTTGTTGAAGATGGGAAGCTTTGATGTGTCAAATCCAAATGAAGCTTGAAGCTGAGTGATGTTTTAAGTTTAGGTTTTAGTTTGGGGTTTACAATCTTTGTAAGATCAGTTTTGATTCTCAGACAAAGCTCATTTCAAATTGTTTTTAAAGATTAATGTGTTTTTCCATGCAAAGGGAAAAACAACCGATTAAAGTTTCGAAATAATCGGTTATTTGTAACTTAGCTGGCAAAGAAGGTTTTGAAACTGTTTTATAACTGACATGAGCATTCAACCGGTTAAATCTTGGTTTTAACTGATTAAATGTATGTCCTTGTAACAACTTTTTGAAAATCTATTTCAATTGATTTGGTTGTTTAGATTTGCTTTAACGTTAGCATTTCAAGTATTATAAATATGTTTATGATTCAAACGTTTAAAGATTGATGAAACCATAAAACTTTTGATACTTTGAGTTGAGATTGATTTGAGAGATTACAAAACTATTTGTGAAAAGGTTTCTACCAAGTTTTTAGCAAGATTGTTTTGTGCTTTGTTGTCTTTTAAAGAACTGATCTATAAGGTGCTGGTGTATTGTGTTTTACCAGATGTTTTCTAATCCTGTTCAAGTTCTTGTAATTGTTCATATAACATTTTGTATAACTGTGTAAAATCCTGTAAAGTCAGTGAGATTCTGGCTTGAGGTGGTTGTTGTGTGCAAAGAGGGTGAGTAGGCTTTGTGGGATTTAAAGTCACCTCTTTGTGGGTGATGTTTGTGTAATTTGTGATTGATTGCTTAGTGGATACTCAGTGGTTTGACTGAGGACGATGTAGCTCTGTGATTAAGTGAACCAATATAATCTTTGTGTGTGATTCTCTCTGTCTCATCTCTCATTAAACTATTTATATTTTTCGCTGTCATAAACAACCGGTTAAATCGCAATTTTAACCGATTGATTTTCTGATTCCAGTTTTTGTTTGACTATCGAATTGGTTTTCTGAATTTCTTTTCTGAGTTGTTTGTTAGAGCTTCATTCTAAGAAAAACATTTGTGAAAATAGTTTGAAAACAATTCACCCCCCTCTTGTTGTAGCCATCAAACCTAACAATTTTTAGGGAGCAAATTGTCAAAAAAAAAATTTGTCCTCCTCTTTTTTTGAAGGAACATGAGGATATGATAAATCTTTTTCAAGAACACCTCTCTCCTTATTTTCACTTTTTTTCTTTACTTTTTCCTCCTCACTTCTTTTGTTTTTTCTTTCTTTCTCTCATCTCTCTTCCTTTTCGTCTCATCTTTTTCTTCTTTTTTAGTCACTACATTAATGCAATGCTCTTTTGGGTTGGTGTTGGTGTCAACTAAGAATTTTTCACTTAGTCTCTTTACAATTTGTGCAATTTGTTTGATCATTTGTCCCGCCTGGATCTCTAGATTCCTAATCGTGGCCATGCTCTTTTTCTGCTCGATCACAATCTTTGCTAGGGCATTTTCAGCTTTAGGTGAATTGTTCTGATAAAAACAGTGACCATTAGGATGATCACCACCACAAAAATCACACTTGATTGGTTGACTCTGGCTTTGAGATGAATGAACAACATATAATTGTTGGGTCAATTTAGCCATTTGTGCGATTAGTTGCTCAATCTGTTGTGTCAGAATTTTATTTTTAGCCAAGAGTGCATCTTCTAACAAACCTTCCTTCTGAGTACCTTGTTTATCATGTTGATCTTTATAATCAGTTGATGCCAATGCATCAATAATCCTTGTCACTTGTTCTACGTCAAGAGCCATCATTGTGCCGCAAGCTGCAACATCTAGGAGCATCTTTTTGTCAGATCTGAGACCAATGAGAAATATGTTCAGTTGAGCAATATCTTCACACCCATGATTTCGGCATTTTCTAAGCATCATTTTAAATTTTTCCCATGTCTCACAAAATGATTCATCTGCTCCTTGTCTGAACACAAAAATTTCAGACTTTGCTTTCATGTAGCGAAAGATTGTAAAAATCTTTGCATTTTTTTTCCTTTACATCCTTCTAGCTAGTGAGGCTCTGATTTGGAAGTGATTTGAGCCAATCCTTAGCCTTTCCTGCCAATGAAAAAGGAAACAAACGCATATTAACAATTTCAATATCAGCTGATTGAGAGAATCTATTGTTCCCACCAATTCATAAAATGTGTTCAAATGTGAATATGGATCCTCTTGTTCCATTGTTGTGAATGGATGGGTACTGATGAGAGTGAGAAAATTGGGATTTATTTCCAAGGCCTTGGAAATAACAGGTATTGCAATAATAGAATAATGCCTTGGGCTCCGATACATGACATAATCTCCAAGTGTTCTCCTAGGAGGTGATACTTGTTCTTCTACCATGTTGCTTTCCTCATGGAAATATATTAGTGAAAAAGAAAAAGAAAAGGTATATTTTTTCGAAAATTTTAAAAATAAACATAAAATTAAATTCTAATTAAATAAAATAAAAAGAAACAAATAAAATCAAAACAAGAATTAAAATAATAACAAAATTTAAGAAATTTAATGACTAGACAAATATGCATGTGTTGGTTCTGTGCATTTTGTTTGAGGGATGACATGCGCCATTATTCTCTATAAACATATTCTTTTTGCTTTGAAAAACAACCCCTAAAAGCCAATTTGGCTGATTGCTTTTACAACTTATATAATTGTGCTTGTTTAAGTTATTTTCCTTTACAGAATCAACCCATTATTTTCTCTGCTTTCACTCTGAAATTGTTGTCCTCTTCTACCTTTCTGAAATTTCATCCTTGCTCAATGGACTCAACGCCTCCTTCATCCAAAAGAATGAAGACCTGTGGGGTGAAAAAGGGTGTGCGCCTTGAAAGCTGTTTTTTTTTTTTTTGGAGAAGATGAAAAACATTGAAAAATACCTATATGAAACAAGTAGGAAGACTATCAACAATCCAAAGCTCATTTCATTCAACTGGTTGAAAGAGAAAAAAATGTTTGAAGTGAGGGATCTTCTGAAAGAACAACAACTGAAAAGGTTCCTAGAAATGTCTGAAAATATCTACCCAGACCTTGTGAGAGTATTTTATACTAATCTTCAAATTGTTGGTGACAACCTCTGCTCACATGTGAAAGGGGTTGATTTGGAGATTACTCATGAAGTTTGGACTGCCATTTCTGGATTGAAGTATGCTGGATTGAGGATAAATAAATGGAAAATTGGAGTGGTTGAGGAATTAAACAAAATGCAGTTCTATAGAAGTTGTTTGAAGAATCCACAATCCAAAGTAAGGAACTTCTCTATGGGAGGCTTGAGGCTAAATTTGAGACTGATGGATTTCATTGTTATATGGATGTTGACTCCAAGAGGAAGTAATCACTTTGTGTTGAACGAGGAAGATCTTGTTTTCATTTATTGCATCATGAACAAGGTCAAGATAAACTGGATCCACATCATTAAAGAACATATGTTGAAATCCATGAGGTTAAGTGATTACCTTATACAAACCAAGTCAACAAGGAAATGACTAAGGATACAAATGACCTTTCATACTATGAGAAGTCATCTCAACAAACAAGTGAGAACCTCACCAAGGATCTAGCAAATCTCACTAGAGGGAGAAATGGGCACAAACCAGAGCATCTATTGTTCTTCCTACTAGTCTTCTTAAGAATAAAACAAATTGTAAATAATTTGGGCTCTCTTTAGAGGTTTAAATAGCAAGATAGGATAGAATAGGTGCCTTTAGCATAAATAGGAGGGCTCATAGAGAAATGGGCTTGATCCAAGCCCACTTTTTTCAAGACAAGGCACCTAGAATTAGGTTTTTGACCGAGTTTCTAGAAGGAGAGCCTAAAGGTGCGGTTTTGACCTTAGTCAACCCTTTTTGGCCGCCCCTCCCTTATTTCTCATCATACCCTTGCCCTTCTTGGTCACCAAGGAACCCATTCCTATAAATAGGGTGCCTTACTCCATGTATTACATGTTAATTTTGAATAGAAAAGTTACTCTACACAAATTGTGTGAGAAGTTTGTGAGGTTTTGAATCCTCTTGGCTAGGTCTTCTCTTGAGTAGTGTGAGACTCTTAAGTGACGACCCTTCACTCATCTTGGTGGCTACCACACCCCAAGTGGCGTAACCACTCTCATAACCACTCCATAAGCTACTTTTCTTCCACTCTTTTCAATTCATTTCCATTTCATATATGTCTTTGTCTTGAATTCTTGCTCTTGGTTTTGCTTTTGTTATATGCTTATGGTTCATGATTTGGTTCGGCCATGACCACCTTTGATGCTTACCTTATTACCATTTCGATTCCACATTGCATCTCATCTATCACTTTATATTGATTTTTCATCTTTGCCTTTATGAAGTGCACCTTCACACTTACTTAACCATTTGGTTAAGTTCGTGTCCAGTGGTAATCTTCCTTAGGTTTCACCGTAAATGTCTAAAGTCCCAACTCTATGTAAAGTGTCACCATAAAATGGAACCATCTAAAAATGAATTCACATCATGTGGTATCAAAGATTAGGTTCTTGAGCTTAATTTTCTTTCAGTTGATTTGCCATTTTATTATTTTTGTACCTTTAAATTATTTCCTTTACATTCAAGCAAATTTAAAGTCAGCCCTTTATTTTCTTGCTTTTCAATTCGACATTTATCTTATCAATTAGCCTTGTTTTCGCTTTTGAATGATAAATTGTCTTCTTTTGATCTTTCATCTTTTGCTTTGAGTCATGTGTGTTGATCAAGGATGATCTTGAATTTTTTATGTCTCCAAATCCATGGTGTTTGATGGAAGGTTGGAGTTGCTGCTTATGTGGGTGGGATCTGGGTAGATTAATGTGTAATCCACTCTTTGTTTGAATCTAAAATAGTTTGGAATCAAAACCTTTTAGAAAAAGATTGTTTTATAAAGAAGTGGAAAAACAACCAGTTGTTTTATCGTTTCAATCGGTTGTTTGACACTTAGTGGTTTTTGAAAAGGGTTTGAAGGTATTTGACTTGGTTGACTTTGCTGTCAAACCAATTCAATCGGTTGTTTCGAGAATTCAACAGATTGTTTGTTGAAAATCCATAACAGAATTTCTGTTATGTTTGTAAATCAACTTTAAATGTTTTCTAACTAAATAGACTCATGCTTTAAATGTTTTTAACATCTTTTTGGAGTATTTAAAAAGGTTGTTATACGCTCCTCAAGAGAGAGAACAATTTTTAGACATTTGTGAAAGTGTGAAAACATATTTGAGTTTTCAAGATTTGCATTCAAGCTTTTGGGTTTTCTCAAAGAAGTGGAATAGGATTGTTGTAATCTTTTGATTTGATCTTCATCAGG
>Ga0123342_1008402_pt1 | contig 13017 bp, 10 predicted proteins | sample Turbeawhitnodule_FD_89960 | JGI IMG/M metagenome (GOLD analysis project Ga0123342, IMG submission 89960) | Root nodule microbial communities of legume samples collected from Mexico - Turtle bean Mexico white nodule | ecosystem: Host-associated > Plants > Roots > Nodule | place: Mexico: Nepantla...
GTCATTGGCCTCTTCAATTGCGGCAACAACATGTTCAAATCTGGGAGTTAAAGACCTCAAAATCTTTTCCACCTTTGCCTGCTCTGAATGTGTTTCACCATTGCTCTTCATCTGATTTGTCAAGGCAAGAACTTTGTTTATATAGACATCAATAGTCTCTGTGGTTTCCATCTACAGCAATTCATATTGGCGTCTTAGGGTTTGAAGACGCACCCTTTTGATCTTATCATCACCTTTATAATTGGTTGACAAAATTGTCCAAGCCTCACTTGCAGTTGTTGCTCCTTCTATATGCTCAAACGTCTCTTCATTCATCCCTTGATGGATGAGATAAAAAGCCTTATTGTCCTTCTTCTTCTGATCACGATGCGCTACTCGTTGCGCCTCAGTTGCATTAGCAGCTAATGTAGACACTCCACTCTCAACGACATCCCATAACTCATAATAATCAAACAAAACTCTCATTTGCACACACCACCGATTGTAATTTTTTCCATTAAGGATAGGGACTGATAATTGGGTAGAGTTCATGATCACAGACTAGCTCTTGATACCAGTTGTAGGAACTAATGGAAGAAAATAAGAAAAGACAAAAGGTTATAGCAACTGATTGAAGGTAATTGTACAAGATTGCAAAATTGCTAAACTGATCTTATTCATTTTGATTTACTCAATCATATGTATAATAAAATTACAATTACTAGAAGCTATAAGATAGGAATACTAACCGGCCTGTAAAATGACCATTAATGCAATATAACGGTAAAATAGTTTAAGGATAATAAAATCAGAATTAATGATAATAAAATCTGAATAACTAACACTTTCAACCTCTCAATTTAGTCTGTACATTCCTTTAATTGTTTCAGTTAAATAAACGTGAATATAAAAATGCATGAAAGAGTTAGCTTGAATGTTTAGCTAATATTTAATTTATTGATAATATCAACATTTTTGCCTATATCATCAACTTTTTAATATATTTCTCCATTTTAATCATTTAGTAGAAATAAGTTCTTTGTGATTACGATTTACTCATATTTCTCTATTTTAACCATTTAGTTTATGCCTTACGAGTGAGAAATTCATTATTTTTTCACTTTTTTAATATTATTTCATGAATACTTAAACTTAGAAATTTGTTATATGAATTTTCTTACATTTTTTACTTCAATAGTTTTTCTCTTATTTCTTGCTGGTATGGCTAAGCATATACTTTACATTATTCTTTGCATACAAAAACATTTTTGTTACAAAGTTTGCCTCCAAATATTGAGTATAGAGTAATTAATCATTTTTTTAAATGTTAATATGCGGAGTCATAACGGAAATCATAATTTTTAAAAACTAATTAATTTTTTTAATTGAGAAGAAAATTACTAAAAATCAAATAATTTAATAAAAATAGCATCTTTTTCAGTAAATTGTTTTTAACCATGGAGAGTTAGATTGTTACCTTCCTCCATAATATTCTTATAAGAAACATACAATCTTAGGAATTTTTAAAAATAGGGGAAACTATGAGAAATATATTATTCTAACTTAAATTCACAAAAAAAATTAAAAAATTTCCTTTCACCAAACGTTTTCTAAAGCTGAAGTATTCACATTGTGACCGTGAGAAAAGATATTTTTTATTACAATTTTTATTTTAAAAAATTATATTTTTATTTAAAATAAAATAAAAAATTTAGAGTAAACATGGAAATATCAACATTCACATCCATCATGAGACCATTTAATAAAAAAACTATAATTAACACCTTCTTTCTATATATCTCTCACACACATATTAACTATTTGAGACAAAGGAAGTAAAATTTGGAATAAAAATATTAGATTTAAATATCTACATTTCACTCCTAGATAGAAAACAAATACATAAATAAGTATTGGTGGATAATTTAAACAAAATTTTCTTTGATATTGAACAAGATTGTATATTACATGTAGGCCTGAGTAACAACCAAGTTGGATTAAATTAAAACCCAATCTGACTTATCAAGTTTAACCTAAATTTAATATTTTAATAACCTTATTTATTTTTTGATTTATTCTGTTAATAAGATATAAATTATTTAGATTACAGATTAATACAGATAGATTATGAAATTTGGTTGATATTGGACCATAGTTGTTTTTGAAAAAAAATTATTATGATGCTATCTGCAATTTATATTTACTTAAATATTACTTTATTAACAATTTATTTTAAAAAAATCATAATAACTTATATTTAAAAAGGTTTGACGGTGCTTCTTAAAAATGTGGAAGAGGCATTCGATAAGAAAATGGTGGACAAAATCGTTTTGGGGGTTTGTAGCACAATTATCTATGTGGAGTCACATGCGTGAATCTTTCCCAATCGTACCAAGTCTCAATGCATCCAAGCCATCTTGGGATCGTGAAACTGAAAGCAATGCTCACAATATCTTTTATTTGAAAAAAATAAATACAATTCTGTAAATATCATGTTATTTTTTAATTAGAATAAGAGTTTGGTACAAAAAAAATACCTTTTGTCTCATATAGTTTCTTATCCCAAAGTTTTCACATTTTAAAATCCAAATAATACCTTAACTTAATGATAATATGTAAATTGTTTTAGATATATATTAGTAAAATAAAATATATTTATTTTTAAGCTATTTTTTTTAAAAAATTATTTAAGTTTACACTTTCTGGTATCCAAAGATAAAGTTCAAAGAACTTATTTTGGATAACTTAATAACATTTACAACACTCCATTCTCATTACTAAATCAACAATTAAATTTAATTTATAAAGATGATATATTTTTAAATAAAGACTCCACCGCAATTATTAAAATAATTATATATATATATATATATATATATATATATATATATATATATAACATATGTGTAACCTTTCACACCCCATTTTTTTCTCATTTTTTTTCTTTCTTTTTTTTCTTTCTCTACTCTCTTATCTCTCTTCTATCTATTTTTCTTTCTTCATATTTTAGAATCTAATCACACATTACATAATTGTAAAGTTACGAATTATTTTTACTCCAAATATTTTCTATTATCTATATTTTTTATGATTTTATCAATCATGGTACAATTGAGAAATTGATCATCTCATCTTGGTTAACCTCATACTAACATTTGATCATGTTTATATACTTTGTTCTATGTTTCTAGATTTTGAGTGATTCTCTTATTTAAGCTGAATTTTTCTTTGGAAGAAGGAATTTTAGGTAAAGGGAGCTAATTATGTTTTTGGTAAAACCTTAGCACAAATAATATGGATTAGAGAGTGATGTGGTTACATTTCTTGATGTTCTATGTGAGGTTGTGTGTTATTAAATATGTTTTTAGTATTTGAGTTTGAAATGAGATTTGTGTAGTTGAAAATGAAATTTGTTGTGTGTTATCATATGTGTTAGATTGTTGCATGTGCTACTTGTATTTGTTGAATAGGTTTTGGGATACAACCTTAAAACTGGGTTTGTGTTGTTGTAGGGGTTGACTTTCTGATATTTTTCACTCAAGCGAGTCAATTCTCACTCAAGCGAGCCAATTCTCTCTCAAACAAAAATAACCTTGAACTCAAGCGAAGAAATTCTCGTTCAAGTAAAATCAACATCGAAAATCAACCCTCTCAGCCAAATTTTTGCTCAATCTCAAATATTTTTGCTTAAGCAAGCTCATTCTCACTCAAGCGAAACTCATTCTCGTTCAAGCTAAAATATTCTCACTCAAGTCGAAAGAAAACTTATTTCTTTCTTTTCTTTTTGTCTCTCCAATGAATTGGATTATGTACTAATGCTTTTTATAAATGTAAAGTGAATATTATTTTGAATATTCAGTTTATTTGTGATTTTTTAAAATGATGTGTTGTATGAAATAAATTACTGGAAATAATGGAATTCATATGAAATTGAGATCATAAAATTGAGATAATGTAAGTCATTGTGTGATTGTGTATTAAGTATTAACATTTATGTTGTAACAAAGATTATCTTTGCTTCATTGATGATATAAGTCAGTAGACTAAGATATCAGGTTGGTGAGAAGCTAAGGAAGAATTTTTACACACCGTGACATATGTAGATACACAACCTGGATTGTATTGAACTTACCCTGATATCATGATTTTTTGGATTCACTTGTAAATTTTGTTGAAGATGGTTGCTGCCCCTTCAAGACATGTGTTTGATGAAGACTTTTATGTACAATTCACGTATATTTACATTTGCTTTAAGTATGTCTTAGGTAGTGTTTTGAGGTTGTTTAAGAGTGGGCTTTTTGCTGAGTAACTCACCTCCTAACCACTGACCATGTGATAAGAACAAGCATAAGGTTTCTTAAACTGTTTTTCACATGTTTTACAAAAAAATACGTTTACTGCATAAAAATAAATCTGTTCTTTTCTAAATAAACAGATTCTTTTTTTAAACTGATGCCTTGGTTAAGTCTTGTGAAAATTAGATTTTGTGCATCATGTATTTTGACTAAGTCTTCTACCTTTCAAAACGACTATGTTTTAAATAGTTAAGCTTTTTCTGTTTTCGTTTTGAAAAATAAATTTGTTCATCTGTAAATGAATAGATTCTTTTTGACTCTGGTGCCATGGCTATCTTAAATGGTTTTCAGTTTTGTCCCTGCACCAGAATGGTTGACTAAGTCTCCTCACATAACAAATTCTCTAACTGCTTTTGAAAATAAATTTGTTCATTTTATAACAACTTTAACTGTTTTTCAAAAATCTGTTATAAGTTGGTTTTCTATAAAATGAACTGCATTGAATATGATGTTAGTCTCTGGGACGACATACTTAATATGGGTCTTTCAGAAGGTGTCGTTTGATATTCTGCATGTTGAATATCCTTGGTGTATAGATCCATATGTGTGGTCTATATGGTTTTTGTATATTGATATTAGAATGAAATTGGATTATTGTGGTTGATACATAAGTTTTATATGCTAATGTTTGATTGAAAAAGAAACTTGATTATTTATGAATTATTATTCTAATTGTTTTTATTTATATATATATTTTCGTATGTTAGAAATTTATTTGAATAATTTAATCTTGTATGTGTTTGTTTGTATTATGAACTACAATGATTATACTATGTACACGAGTATATATATGTACAATGATTATACTATGTAAACGAGTATATATATGTACATGTGTAGAAGTTGACATATGAAAAAAGTAGAAATTTTTATTTTTGATCTTCCTTTTCTAAATATTCGTATTTATACATATATGATGTGAGTGTTTAAGTTTATATTTTGGATTATAATAACATTTGTACGTACCCTTTAATGAATTTATAGTATAATGTGTAGGAAATATTTGGGATGTTATAATATATTATTAAATCTTTATATAATCATATTTAAGAATCTTATATTATTTATAGAGAATCATTTTATTTGTATAATAGGTTCCTTCTAATTTGTTTTTATAATTCTTTATGAATAAGTATAATCTGTCTATGTCCCGTTTTTGTTAACATATAAGTTTTGGTCTAATCTTCCCATTTTTTTTGTATTTTCTTTCTTTTTTTTTTTACTTTTAATAATATTTTTTTTTCGTGTGATGACAGATGATTGTTGTTACTTGAGGTGTGAGATTTCAAGTTACATAATAATATCAAACATAAAAACTTTATATATATTTATTTATTTATTGTTTGCCTTCCATCGTTATTTAGGTGTATTTATTCGACCGAATAACCAAATTCAATTTAATTTAGCTCAAACAAAATTAGATTGATTTTTTTTAACGTGATGTATGTTGAATTTAAGACTCAACTCAATATGATCAAAATTATTAAATAATATTAAAAATAATAATAGTAATATACATATTATTTAATTTACTTCATCATCCTATTAACTAAATGTGTATTTTGAAATAATAAAAATATACTATATTTTTAATAGACTGTGTTGATCAAAGATTCTTTATGTGAATATTTTGATGATGAAGAGTTAACAATTTGTATGTGATCATGCATATGATAAAGGTAGTATATCTAACTAACTAATGATAAAGGGTTTCTTGTATTTGCATCTATCTATTTTCCAATTTATATTATACTTCTTCTCACTCTCGTTTTTAATCTAAAATAATCACTCCGAAAATCATTCCTCTCATCACATTTCAATGCACTACCCGTCTTGTTTCTCTTCTCGCTATTTATTGGAAGAGATAAAAAACCTCAAAGCGGAAAAGAGAAGCGCTTCCTGTGAGATGCGTCGATGATGATGTGGTGCAAGGATTCTTCTTGCAGCTCAGAAATCAGCCCAATGCAATTGAAAAATAAAGCACAATTGCAGAAGAAATAGTAAACAAAAAAGGGAATAGAAACCCTAGAAAAAGAATGAACGTAAGAGAACTGAAGCAGAGGAAAAACAAAGTTGAACGAAGAGAGAGAAAATTTTTATTCATCTTATTCTAAAATTGAGTACAAGAAAGAGAATATATATCAAAGGTGTAAAAAGAAAAAAGTGGGTCTGAGAGCTACATGCAGCCTAACAGCTCAAGAAGAAAAAGCATAAAATTTATCAGCCCCCCTCAAGCTGGGAATAGATGTTTTTCATTCCCAGCTTGGAATGTATTAAGGTGAAAGTGTTGGGAGGAAGGGGTTTGGTGAAAATGTCAGCAACTTGCATGGAGGAGGAAATAGGGAGAACTTTGAGAAGCCCAACAACAACCTTTTCACGAACAATGTGACAGTCAATTTCTATATGCTTGGTACGTTCATGGAAGACAGGATTGTTGGCTATTTGAATAGTAGATTGATTGTCGCAATAAAGGATGGCAGGCTGAACATAGGGAACCCGAAAGTCTTGGAGAAGATATATTAACCACTTGATTTCACATGTAGTAGCTGCCATGGCTCTATACTCTGCTTCTGAGGAGCTTTTGAGATTGTTTGCTACTTTTTGGATTTCCACACGATGAGTGAATTGCCTAGAAAGATTGAAAACCCAGTAATGGATTTTCTTGTAGTAGGACAAGTTGCTTTAAGACTCAGTTTTGTGTCGCAGCAAGAGCAAGTAATAAGCAAAGTGTGATGAGCTTTGCAACAGGCGCAAAGGTATCCAGGAAGTCGAGTCCTTCCAGCTGTGTGTAGCCCTTAGCAACAAGGCGGGCTTTGTATCTCTCTATGGTGCCATCAGATTTTTTATTTATTTTGTATATCCATCTGCAGCCAATAGAAGTTTTACCTGGAGGGAGAAAAGTAGTTACCCATGTGTGATTGGCTTCCAGAGCATCTAGTTCTTCCTTCATAGCTTGCTGCCAGCATGGATACTTTGATGCTTCCTCATAAGATTGCAAATCCATAGAAAAAACAAACTTTTTAAAGTCTGTGGATAGGGATTTATAAGAGACAAAGTTAGATATAGGATATTTTGTACTTACATGATTTGTGTGTATAGATGAAGTATGGAAATCATGTAGATATATGGGCATTTTCCTGTGACGAGTTGATCTCCTGAGAATGGTGTTAGGTTGTTCTTCAGGAACAGTAGATTGTGCCTCATTAGCATGATCATCAGGTACACCAAATTCACCAAGTTCACCAGGTTGAATATAACATCATTATTGCCAGTAAAATCAATATTACCAGTCACAAGATTCTTTTCAGCATTATGAAGAATGCTACCAGAAGTATTATCATGAATAAAGTCATTAGTAAAGGCATAATTTTGGGGAATAGGAAGAGATAAATTGTTGGGTCTTTCATTATTATCAACATTCAATATAAGGAAATTGGTGTTCATGAAATATTACATGCCTTGAGACCTCAACTTTGTGATTTTTTAGATTTAAGAAAATATAGCCTTTGGTGTGAGGTTGAAAATCCAAGAAAACACCAAATACAGCACGAGCATCAAACTTTTTTCTATTAGCAGTGATAGTGCTAGAATAACATAGGCATCCAAAAACACGAAGAACGGTTAGATCATAAGATTTAGTGTGCAGTTTTTCACAGGGAGAATTATTGTCTAATAAAGGAGTTGGGGTGCAGTTTATAAAAAAAAAACATGTAAAACAGCAAAGTTCCAAAATAAAGGAGGTAAGTTTGCTTGAAAAATGAGAGCACGAGAGACATTTAAGATATGTTGATGTTTTCTTTCAGCAATACCATTTTGTTCAGGCGTCTCAACACAAATAGTTTGATGAATAATTCCTTTAGAAGAGAAAAAGGTTTTCATGGAAAATTCTGCCCCGTACGAATGATTTTAACACTTTTTTCAAACTAATTTTAAACATATGCAATAAAATTCTCAATATGAATTCTTGTTTCAGATTTAGTGACCATGGGTATAAGCCAAGTAAAACGTGAAAAGTCATCAAAAATAGTTAAAAAATACTTATGACCATACATCGAAGAGACTGAACAAGGACCCCAAATATCAGTATGAAGTAATTCAAAATAGCAATTGGTATGAGAACTACTCAAATTAAAAGGCAATTTCTTTTGCTTGACTCTATGGCAAGTATCACACACATGAGTTTTATTTGTAGTAATAAAAGGAAATTGAGTTCTCAAAACAAATAATCTTTCATCAGAAATATGACCCATTCTATTGTGCCACAGATTATGGTTCTCATCAGTAGTACTGCAAGAAGAAGCAACAATATTGAAACTAGAATTACAAAAAAATAGTAGAATCAAGAATATACAAGTCGTCTGTGGTCTTAACTGTACCAATCCTCTCGTTGGTAACGTTGTCCTGTATATCACATTTGTTTAAAGAGAAAATTAATTTGTAATCAAAATCTGTAGTAATTTTCGAGATAGATATCAAATTAAAGGCAAAGTTTGGTACATACAGAACATTGCTAAGATAAATTTTTTTATTAAAGACAACAGTGCTAGAATATTCATATAGAACATGATGACCATTTGGCAGATTTATAGGAACAAGTTTAATAGGTTTATATGAGATAAAATTTGATAAAGAAACACATACATGATCAGTGGCTCCTAAATCCATAACCTAACAAGAATTAGTTTTGATAGAAAGATTACCTGTTGAAGGTTGATCATTCAGTTGGTGAGTTGAATGTGTGGAGAAAGATCCCACCTGATTTGTGTTGGATTAACCACGTTGCTGTCATCAGTACTACTTCTACTTTGCTTGAAAATGTCTGAAAGAATCTAGTATTGCAAAGGAGTGAAGGTAATGTTGCCCTCTTCCTGACCTTTTTGACATTTTTCAAAAGAAACATCATCAATAAACACAATACTATTGATCTGATTGGGTTTTCCACCATTGAAAAATTTATATCCAAGTGGGTAACCATGCTTCTAGTAACAATTCTCAATCGTATGACCATTTATACCACAATGAGTGCAGATTTTTTTATTATTGTTATTTTTGTATGTCTTATTGTCCTTATTGGGAAAGCCATTTTTTCGAAAACAAACTTTTTCTGTGTGACCAATCTTACCACAAAAGTTACAAGTAATAGAAACAGAACTAGGGTGGCGATTAACACTAATATTACTAACAACACTGTTAATATTGGTGACCAAGGTATTACTAACCGACTGATGTTCTTGTTGTACCACCAGAGAAAAGATCTTCGATATGGGAGGAATAGGTTCCATCAAAAGAACATGAGACTTGATGTTATGATATTGTTCATTTAGCCCACGAATAAACTGCGTTGCCCGATCTTCAAACTTTCTCTGATTGAGAAGAGTCATAACAACACAATAACAAGAGCAATTTGTCTTACAGGCACAAGTCGGGTTAGGTCTAAAATTTTCAATTTCATCCCAAATAATACGGAGCTTAGTAAAATAATCGGTAACAGATTGATCTCCCTGACATAGGGTAGCAACTTCCATTTGTAGATCAGAAATTCTAGAAAGATTACCTTGGGAATATCTAGTTTTGAGGTCGTTCCACACATCAACAACCAAATCCATCCAAATGATGCTCTTCCTTATCGGAACAGAGACTGAATGCACTAACCACGACACCACCATGTTGTTACAGCGATTCCACGCAGCATAAGTAGGATGATCCTTCGCTAGGCAGGGATGTGTGCCAAGCACAAATTCAAGTTTATTTTTCGCACTCAAAGTTGTCATGACTGATCTACTCCGGGAATGGTAATTCGTCGACTCAAGAACTGGTGATACCAAGCAGATTCCAAGATTCTCGTTAAGATGCAGAGACAAATAAGTCTGATCAGATGTGGATTGATCAGACGTTTCTTTTGTTGCTTTTGCCATGCCTGTTGGGAAAGAAAACTTGAACAAGATGACACGAAAAACAAAAAACAAGAATCAAGAAAAAAAATGAACAAGAATAAAGGAGATATTAGAGAGCACAGTAGATCTCTTCAAACGAAGAGCTCTGATACCATATTGGAAGAGATAAAAAAAAAAAACAGAGCGGAAAAGAGAAACGTTTCCTGTGAGATGTGTCGATGATGATTGTGGTGCAAGGATTCTTCCTGCAGCTCAGAAATCAGCCCAATGCAGTTGAAAAATAAAGCACAATTGCAGAAGAAATAGTATAAAAAAAGGAATAGAAACCCAAGAAAAAGAATGAACGTAAGAGAACTGAAGCAGAGGAAAAACAAAGTTGAACGAAGAGAGAGAAAAATTTTATTCATCTTATTCTGAAATTGAGTATAAGAAAGAGAATATATAGCAAAGGTGTAAAAAGAAAAAAAAAAGTGGACCTGAGAGCTATATGCAACCTAACAACTCAAGAAGAAAAAGCATAAAATTTATCACTATTTTTCAAACTATTTTTTGGAAGCCTTAGTAGTCCAAGACCTTGAAAATTATGTAGGTTCAATATTTAATTAGATTAGCCCAAAAGTTAATTGAATTATGGAACCAAAAAATTAAGGTAAAATGAAAAGAAAATGGGAAGATGATTCAACTTTCAAAAGGATTGGTTGGGTAGTGCCACTAGAGTATTAGTTTACTACGATTAAGCATGATAATGACAAGTGTGCTATGGTTACATCAATTTGAACCTAAATTTGTTTGGTTTGGTAGAGCTAAAGAAGTGTGAGAAGAGACTTTGATGTCTAGTAGTTTTCATCTTTGTGATTATGGCCTGGGATGAGATGGATGCAACTTAATCCAATACCTTATATTTATTTCAACCTAAAAAACAGTTTTAGAAAATGTTAATAGAAACAAACAATCTATTTTTTTCTTCAAAATAGTGATAATATTATTGTACTGGTAGGATCTGCACGACCAAATTCAAATAAGTGTTGGACGATAACCGAGATGAGAAGCCCTCAAAATGTGAAGGAGGTGTAGCAACTCATCGGACGTCTTACTGCCCTCTCTAGGTTTGTCCATCGCCTGGCCGACCACACAAGACCTATGGTGTAACTACTCCGAAAAGTAGCAAAGTTCAGCTGGGATGTGAAATGCGAAAAAATCATCCAGCAGTTGAAAGAGTTTTTATCCTCACCGGCAGTGATTCAGAAGTCGAGACCCGACCAACCAATAATTGTCTATTTGTCGGTCTCGGAGGAGGCACTGAGTGCAGTACTCGTGCAGGAGGTGGAGAAGGAAGAGCGCCCCGTGTACTTCGTTAGCCGGACACTCCATGCGGCCAAGATGAGGTACCGAACGATAGAAAAGGTTGTGTTCGCCCTTGTCCTAACCGCCAAGTGTATGGGACCTTACTTTCAAAACCACACCATCATGGTAAGAATTGACTACCCAATCTTCAAATTTTTATCTAATCCAGATCTTGCAGGACACATGATAGGATGGTCGGTGGAGCTCTCAGAGTTCGACATCCACTATGAACCGAGAGGTGCAATCAAATCCCAATGCTTAGCTGACTTCTCGACTGAGCTAACAGGACCTCTCGACCAAATGGGCAGTATATGATGATGGGTCGTCCAACAAGGCGACATGTGGAGCTGGAGTTGTTCTCGAAGGACCAGGTGACCTCCTCTTGAACCAAGCACTTTCAAGCCCACAAACAACCAAGCCGAGTACGAGGCCATCCTGATCGACCTACACTTAGCTTACGACATGGGAACTCGCGAAGTAACATGCCAAAGCGACTCCAGTTGGTGGTTGGTCAGATAAAAGGAGAGTTCAAGGTGAAGGAGCCTTTCCTGCAAAGGTACTACCACATGATCTCCAACCTCATCGCCCGGTTCAAGAGGGTAACGGTGGAGCACATCCGTTGAGAGGACAACACGAGGGTCTGATAAGTGTCTAATTTCCGTAATATTTCATATTAAAATATAGGCACTTATGAGGATTTATTGCTAATTTACATATAAAATAATCCTTAATTTATGAATTTATATATTTTTACATTTTTTATGAGCTTTATTTGAATAAGAGCATTTTATTCCCAAATTTGGTGTTAATTGCAGATTTCTAGGGAGGATTGAAGATTTGGAGTAAAGGAGAATAATTTGAGCTAAAAAGAGAAAGTTGGAAGGTCCCAGAATGGAAAAAGATGTAAAGAAAGATTGTGCCTTTTTATGTTTTATCATTTAACCCATTAGCGCGACACAAGAAGCAACCTAACCCTAGAAAAGTAGGATAAATAGAGGGCTAGAGGCACAACCCTAGTGTGCCAGATTGAGAGGAAAACACCATAGAGTGAATTGTAACCCAATTGGGAGGATGAAAGGTGCTAGAAGTATGCGTGGTTAATTCTACCCTTTGGAATTGGGAGTAATATGCTCAAACTCTTATGTATTGGTGATATTTTATATATTTATATTCAGTTCTTGATTCATTATTGGTATTGTTGTTTTACTTTTAACTTTCCGTGACAAATTGAGAATCTTAAATCTGACCGAGAGGTATTTTTAGGGTTCGGACCTAAACATCAATACTTAGCATATTTGAGTGCTAGAGATAGACTTGAAATTTTAATTGCCATTAACGTCTGATTGTGATTTCTAAGTTGTTTTTATAAGTATGCGAGAGATCGATATAAATGAATTTTCTACGGGCATCAATTTCAATCAAAGAACTTAATATTGACATGCTAA
>Ga0123342_1008403_pt1 | contig 13016 bp, 17 predicted proteins | sample Turbeawhitnodule_FD_89960 | JGI IMG/M metagenome (GOLD analysis project Ga0123342, IMG submission 89960) | Root nodule microbial communities of legume samples collected from Mexico - Turtle bean Mexico white nodule | ecosystem: Host-associated > Plants > Roots > Nodule | place: Mexico: Nepantla...
AATAATATGAATATAATGTTAATAATAATATTAATTATAACATTAATAAATATTAATAATATGAATAATATTAATAATAATATTAATAAATATTAATAATATGAATATAATATTAATTATAACATTAATAAATATTAATAATATGAATAATATTAATAAATATTAATAATATTAATAATATTAATAATATAAATATAATTTATTTTATTATTATTATTATTATTAATTATATTAATATGTATAAGTATAATAAAAATGATAATATGACCAAAGAACTTGTCTGGTCTAGTGGTCAATGCTTCCCCTGGTCACTGGAAAGACTTGAGTTCAAATCCTGGTTGTTGCAGTTTGCTTGTAGGGGCTCGGTTTCGAGTCCTTTGGGCTTGGATTTTTATTAATCCTAGGGTTTTATATACGGATTTTGGGTCTTACATACGGATTTTGACTGTATGTAATTCCAATTTTTTCCAATCTCTTTTTCCTATGTGAGATCGCTTTTGCCTGCGATAGAATGGAAAGTTTGTGGTAGACAAAGTCGGGGTCAATTCTGGATATGTTAGAGGTATTCCAAGTAAAAATATCTGAGTTGGTTCTTAGCATGCTTTAAGTCTCCCTTTTCAATGATGGGGCCACAGAGTGGCCAACTTTAGTGGTTTATGTCATGCAAGTGCCCAACTGTAAATCAATCATGGGCTCATCGAAAGATGGTCAGTTTTCGTCAAACTCTGCCCTCAGATCCAAGTCAATTTCCCTTACCCCTGGCTCACAGGGTTTTTTTCACAAAAGGGGCATGCCATGGGAGATTTCCCTTCATTTTGTTCGTTCAATTTCTTTTTTTCCTCTGGATAGGATAGGTCTATACTCGTACTTTCTTTACCCGGTTTGGTTACCGAGTAAGGTGCTACCCTTAGACTTTGGCCATAGCATTCTCTTGCCACTTTGGGCTCGGCCTTGATGGTGATAATACCCCTCATTTCATCAAGGAACTTCATGGCCATGTGGGGTGTTGATACTGCCGCCACCAACCGGTTCAAAGTCCTTTTGCCGATGATTATTTTATAAGATGTATCGGCATCCACTAGGATGTACCGCACAGTTATAGACCGTGTGCCTCCTCTGTTCCGAACGTGGGGAGGAGATCTATGTACCCCCCCCCCCCACCCCTTGTGTTAACTCTTTCCCCAGCAAAGCCGAGTAATGGAACGAGGTAGGCTTGGATTTAAACCTCCGAGATGTTCAATTTTTTGAACACTAACCAAAATAAGACGTTGGTTGAGCTACCCTGATCAATCAAGATTCGTTTTACCCTCCAATTTGCTACGGTGGTCGTGATCACCACGAGGTCATCTTGCTTAGGATCCCAGGCCGACCGATCTTCATTCGTAAAGTGGAGATCAGGCTAGACACAAAGGTATGAGGCTAACAGCATTGACACTCCAAAGGTGTCTCTTTCTCGTCGAACTTGTAGGACCACTCCTGACAAAACCGCCAGCAATGGTGTTAATTTCACCACGACTCCTGCTAACCACCAGCTCATCCTGGTTTCCAGGTCCTCGCTCGGATTCTCCCATATCATGCTGGCCTGTCTGTGCTCTACTTCATTCTAGGGTTCCAGTTCGACCAGCTTGGTAATAACTCCCTGCCTTACCACCTCGTTCCCGACCCGATCTTCCTCGTCCTCTGCCCCGGTTATTCTCAGACCAAGAGATGAAACAGTCCAAGGCCCCCGACCTGAAAAGTTCCTTCAAGAGGTCCTTCACCTTGAAGCATTCTTCAATGCTATGCCCAGAATTCTGGTGGTAGCTACAATGTTTTGTTTGATCTCCCCAAGGGTTGTTAGGGGTTGGGGATGGTAGGCGTACCAACTCTAAGTTACAGGCCTCTTGTAGCACAATCTCCCTCGAGGCAGTAAGGGAGTGTAATTTTCAAATCTCCCCTGCCTTCTTCTCTTGTGGCCCGGGAAAACTGCGGTAGTCGACGCCTTCACCGCCTTCTTCCTTGCATTGGCATTTTCCTCGATGCTCATGTATTTCGCTGCTCTAGCCTGCAGCTGATCCATGTCCTCGGGGGGTTTCGCATAGAGGGTGTATAAGAATTTCCCAGTCATAACCCTACTAGTAGTGCGTGCATGGACACCGCCGGGTGCAGATTAGGTATGTTTAAGGTAGCCCAAGCAAATCGGGCCATAAACTTCCTCAAGCTCTTTGTCTCTCCCTGCACAATATTATGTATGGATGCTGAGGTGGCGGCCACAGGCTTGCAATCCGCGAACCTAGCAAGGAACCTGCCACAAAATGTGTCAAAGGAATCTACCAAGTTCCTAGGTAGAGAATAATACCATTCTAAGGTCACTCCTACCAAAGTGGTTGGAAACAGTCTACAATGCACATCCATGTCTTCTGAGAACAATTGGGCCTAGGTAAAATAGGCCTTAACGTGTGTTTCTAGATCTGAAGCACCCGAGTACTTTTCCAAGTTGGGCCAACTCCACCTCTGAGGCAGTTGGGCCTTCATGACCTCACTCGTGAAAGGGTGAAAACCCCTTAAGTTGGTCCTCATAGTGCGGTTGATCAACGGGTTGGGGTGTGTTCTGAAGGGCTGTTGTTCGTGCCCCCAGCTTTCCAGCCTAGTCTCTCCTTGCATGGAACTTGGGGGAGTTTCATTCCAAGATGACCTAAAGATGTTAGAGCAAGATTTCGTCCTCTCCTGCCAATCTAAGTTTTATGGGGGAACCTTCTGGGACTCGGGGGTATGCTCCGTGTGCCCCTACTTATCCTAAGTATTGTTGTGGTTCCTGCAAGTTATCTAGTCTTGCAGTGCCAACAACTTTGCCCTGTGTTATTCCTTCAGGGATGTCAAATCCTGCTCCATCCTTTCTTGAATTTGGTCCAAGGCGTCCTTCACAATCCTTGGTAGGTCCACTACATTGGTTGGAAGGGAGTTCTCTATCGGCTGATTTGCATTTTTCTGTTGGGTACTCATCTTGAGAGCGTGTGTCTAGATGTCTATAGTGGTCTTGGGAAAAGTTTTACCAGGTTCCACGGTGGGCGCCAGATGTTCCTACTGGAAATGAACTCGAGGAGTACAACTAGGCGAGGACTGCGTGTTCCTCAGGGAACGAGCTTTCAGTTGGTCTCCGATGAGAGAGGGAGGTCCACCTGCAAAAGACTCTTTGATGCTTAAGTCTGTAGGAGGACAAATATGATGATGAATCCTTAACAAAGAGCTAAGAGTAAGAGTATAGAATAGAATTTAATGTGTCCCTTTACTGAGAGCGACATTGCTTATTTATAGGTCTTGTTGGACTCAGACCATTAAGAAAAGCATTGAATGGTCATCACGTGATATAAATGGATTTTATAACAGTAACCTATAACCACTAGTAATTTATAACCAATTTTTGGTCTGATTTATGTGTTTTAAATATAATATTAAATAGGATATTATTGTCTGATTTATGTGTCTTAAATATAATCTAAAACGGGCAGTTATTGTCTGATTTATGTGCCCTAACTATTATCTTAAATGAGAGGTTATTGGTCTAAATGTACCCGGTCGTAATTGGGGTATTTACAAAGTTAAATCCTCATTTTCTAAAATAAAATAGTTTTATTTCTTATAAATCTTTGAAGCCAATTTGAAATCCAAAATAATTGAAAATTAATATATATTTTCTAAGAATATTTTTCATAATGAAAATTTGTTGAAGTCTTTCTTATTAGATAAAAATAATGTAATACTTGCATTTAAGGATGACAAATAAACTCGGCCTCGTAGGTATTGCTTCAACTCGTCATGATTTTTTATTTTGATGAAAAAGTTATGCACATATTTGTCATATCTTTATCCCGGATACCATACCTGTCCCAAGTATTAAAGATGACATGACATTGTGTTTGGGTTGTAATTTCTTATTTTAGTCGTGTTATAAGAACTTCTTTAATTTTTATTTGATTCTTTGCTAAGTTAGAAAGCCTTTTAAAGGGCTTTAGAGCCCTTTATAATTTTTTAATTATGATTTAATAGATTAAAATGTGTTTAAATCTATTAAAATATTCTTATATTTGTTAAAAACAGTAAGGAAAAACATTTTAATCCATTAAAATAATTATTTAAATGATTAAAATTACCGAAACCTAAAATTTGTTTATTTCACTTTGTTTTGATTTTGATTGATTAAAATCACTTAAATATCAATTTTAAATTTTTTTATTTCACTTTATTTTAATTGACTAAAATCACTTAAATATCAAGTTTAAATTTTGTTTTTATGTTTTAATCAATTAAAACGATTTTATAATATATTAAAATCACTTAAAAGTGATTTAAACAAATTAAAATATTGTTTTGACATATTAAAACCATGTGAGCTTATTTCTAAATTTGTCTTAACCGATTAAAACTTAGACACCAAATTTTCCATTTCAAAACTAAGAGACACGAAATCAAAATCAATATTTCTTAAAAACACTTCGCCTACAAAGAGACTCTAAAATGAGATTAAAACACTTCTTAGAGTCTTTGTGTTTTAATCTTTAATTGAAATCATTGGTTTAAGAAATTTACATTGTGATTACCTTTGTCTTTTTCTTCTTTGTTGTGTTATATCTTTGTGCATGTGATTTTGTTCCTTTTGTATATTGAACTTGACTAGGGTTATCAAGAGTGTTGCTTGTAATGCGATTTCAAAGATGGTATATCTTATAGGGTTCAAGTTCGTGTTTTGTATGTTGTATTTTCTTGTTTTCTTGAGGGATTAATAAAAGGATTGTCTAATCAAGGTGATTAGACAATTAAATGTAGCTCTTATGACCTAGTGAATTAATATAAATCTCTTTCTCTCTCACCCTCTCTCTCCATGTTTCGAAATCATAGATTAAACTGAATCTAAATATTGTTAATCAATTATTTTAGTTTTTAATTAATTAAAACCATTATTAGTTTATTAAATGACTAAAATATGTTCACAACTCTCTGGTTTAATATATTAAAATCTAACTAACTTGTTATCTCTCTTGTATCATTGATTAAAGAGTGAGATAATTTGTTAAATCACTCAAACAAAATTTTCTAACTTTATGCTTTAATTGATTAAATAATTTTCTTCAACCTTTTTCAAAATATTTTTCATATTTTATAAACATCTTAACTCATTTTTAAAGTGTTGTATGCTTTCATTGTGAATATCTTGTAAGACTCAAACAACTTTATAATGATAGTCAAGACACTTTAAATACATCTTCATCTTCAAAGTTCATCATCAAAACACTATTTCTTGGGACTTGATCATCTTCAAGCCTAACAATCAAGAGCAAGTTCTTGAAAGAAGTTATGAGTTTCAAATTTAATTTCAAGAAAAATATAGAAAACAAATTGCCTTTTGTTGAAGGTGCATCTATCTATAAACCACTTATGTTTTGCGGGATCAATTTATTGAAAGTAAGGATGAAGGTCTTTATTGAATCTATTGATAGAGACATTTAGAATACTATTGTAATGGGTCTTTCATTCCAATACATAAAGTTGATGGTGTTTTTATTGAAAAACCTTGGACTGATTTTATTGATGTTGGAAACTGTGAGGCACAATATGATTATATGGCCAAGAACATTACAACATCTTCACTTAACCTTGATGAAATTTTATGTGTTTCATAGTTTAATTTTGTCAAGGAAATATGGGACCCTTAGAAGTTACTCATGGCACAATTGATGTTAAAAGAGGAAGAAAACTTTTTTTATCCAAGAATATTAACTTTTCATACTGCAACCAAGAGAGACAATTCCATATGTGCAGAAAAAGTTAACCCATATCATAATTCATCTTATAGGACTTCAAACATATTTTGGGAATGAGGAGTTGAATGTAAAAATTATGAAGTGTCTTGATAGATCTTCACAACCAAAAGTCACAACAATTTATAAATCAAAGGATTTGTCTACCATGTCTTGTATCATTATTTGGTAAGCTTAAACAACATAAATTGGAAATTAGTAGGCTTGTTAAACAATAACTGAGTGATAGGAAAAAGAAAAATCAAGTGAAAAAGACTCTATGGAAGGAAATGATAGTCACCCTTGCTATCTCCTAGATTGATTAAAATCAACTAAGTAAGAAAGTGCTTTAGGTTTTCACTTTTGGTAAGTAAAGAAGAAAGGCAGAGGAAAAATAAGAAAACATTTTTTTTATAAAATAAGTCTTTTTCTTTTTATCAGGAGAAAAGAATAAATAGAGATCACTTCAGGGGTGATCCAACCCTTATACAAACCACTAGAAACAAATTACTTCCAAAAATCCAAACCCATAAAGAAACTAACAACTAACAACTAATCCCAGAACACCAGGAAAAGTCACCAAACTGAAAAATCCAAAGCAAACACCAAACAAAAGGAAAGCAACAGAGCTTAAAACCAGAAACAGATTGCCTCAAGACCAACAACGCACAGAAACAACAACCACATAACACCCTTACTGTCAAATCGAAATCACCCCAACAACAAGAACCCACCAACCAATAACTAACCAACAAAATAAATCGAATATAGACATACTAGGGGGTCAAGACACCAATCTGAAAACGAGAAGCAAGCTGAGGAAACTTTAGAAGTGACCCAAGACCAAGTCTTCAGTTGAGACAAAAAAAAAATCAGAGTGATCCACCACACCGCCTTTGAAGATGATCTTATTCCTATGGCACCAAATCTTCCTTACCACAACCATCCACACACTTTCCAAAACTAAATTAACAGATTCATATGCATTACAAATATTGAACTGTAGGAGATGTGAGTAAGAATCTTGAGGAGCAACTAACACCAACCTTAACCATGCAAAGCAAAGATTCCAAACAAGCCAAGAAAATCTACACCCAAAAAAAAAAGTGGTTAGTAGACTCCTCTTTTATCCCAAAAAACAACAAAAAATACTATCAACCACAACTCTGTGTCTAGCCAAATTAACTTTAGAAGCAATCTTGTTTTCCAACACCCTCCAAGTTGTAACGTGGGTCGAGGGTAAAGCCTTAATCCTCCAAAAGAATTTGAACATACGTGAGCTTTCCCTTTCCATCTCTCCCCTTAAAATACCATAAGTTGAATTAACCTAAAACTCAAGAGACTCACCAACGTGTCAAATCCAACTGTCATCGAAAGTCAAAATCGGGCTCATACCTTGCACTACCTCAAGAAGTTGACATACCTGAAGCTTCTCCCACTCAAAGAGGCCCCTTCTCCAAATTAAATTCTCCAACCATACACTATTAATCCAATCCTCACAAAGATTCAACGAAATATCTTTATCAACAATAAGGGAGTAAAGTCTCAGAAATTTACTCTTCAGAGTAACATTACCCACCCACCTGTCTTCCCAGAAAGAAATAGTCTTCCCGTTACCAACTTCCCACTTAAGGCAGTCTTCAAAACTCCTACCCCACTCTTCCAACTTCCAAATCTCCTTCAAGTCCCTCAACTAGAGAGATTCATAGTTGTTCATCTTATGTTCTTTCATAGATCTCCAACCTCTATGCTTAGACTCTAGAATCTCCTTCCATAAACCACCCTTAGTTGAACCAACTGCCAAATCCATTTTCCCAGCTAGGCCGTGTTAAGGACCTTAATATCAATAGTACCAAGTCCTCTAACATCACGATACTCACACACTTTTCCCCAAGAAGTCAAGCAATCTTCCTCCCATCAGACCTCAAACCCCAAAGGAAGTCCCTCTGAATTTTCACAATCTTCTTTAACACAACTGAATGTATTTTGAATAAGGGTAAGAAAAACAACGATAAAAAAATAACGCTAAACCCTAAAGGATCTAAAAATAAGGCTACCATTGTCTTTTCATGAAAAAAAATATATTTTCTCTACTTCTTATTTATATAAGCACAAAAGAGTTTGATAAGTTTAAACTATCATTCTTATGTGTCTTCAATTCAACTATAATAATCCATTTCAAATCAAACTTAAACTCAACAAAATTCAATCCTAACTATTTAAATTTATGTCATTTTGCACTTTTTTCTAAATCCATATATCATATAAGTAAATGTACAATTTCAATTTACAAATATAATAAATCACACACCAATAGATACACGTATGAACTTAAATCATTTCATAATATATATATATATATATATATATATTAATTGAAAAAAAAAACAAATGAAATAGTATGAGGTATTTCAGGGATACTAAAACCCTTATACAGAGAACTGACTAAGATACTCATCTTCAAACAACCTGGCAACAATTGGATAACCAACAAGACACACTCAAAAGATTGTACATACCTATCTCCTAGATACTTTGACTGACTTCATACAAGTCAAGGGCTCAAGACACCAATCTGAATACGAAAAATTTACACCATGCGCTTTAGACAAAACCCATGACCAAGCCTTCATTTATGCCATGGTAAAAATTTCGAAATGATTTAACCTTCCACCTCTGAAGATCCTCATATTCCTGGGATACCACAATTCTCCTACAACAGTTATCCACACACCTCCCCATATCTGATTAACACTTTCCCTGACCCCATTCAACCTAAAACCTTCATAATGTTTCTTTGGCTCCTTATGATTCGTCACTGCCATCCCTATCCACTCGTAGCACTTAGCCCACATGAGCCAGACAACTTTTCAAGTACAAAAAAGATGGGACGTGGTTTCCTCCTCCTCCTGCACAGACAACACGTAATAGTAGTCATACCTATCCCCCTTCTAACCAAGTTTGCTTTAGACGTTATTTTGTCTTCCAGAACCTTCCAAGTTGTGAGATGTGAAGACGGGTTTGCCTTCATTCTTCAGGACTCCCCAAACATCTCACTATCCTGCCCCTGAACTCTTTGTTTGAGGATATTGTATGCGGACTTGACCGTGAACGTTGTTGTCTCATTACCTTTCCAAACCCAAGAATCTTCCTTATCCATCACAAACCTCTTTTCCCCCATCACTTGCATCAGTTGTTGTTTCTGTTCCTGTTCCACTCAAAAATATTCCTCCTCCATTTGATCTTCAAAGTCCACTCTGAATTCTGTGTCCTCTCCCCCGCCTACCGAATAGTCGAAACCTTATTTGAACAGATAGAGAAGAGTCTTGGGAAAGTGTCTTTGAGATTCGAGTTGCCAGTCTATCTGTCCTCCCATAGCCTTATCTCCTTCCCATTCCCCACCTCCCAAGAAAAGGTATCCTCAAAATTTCCTTTCCACTCTTCAGAAGACCAAACCTCCTTCAAATCCCTCCACCAAAGAGAATGAGTGCTACTTTTCCTTTGGCTCCTAGGATCCCTCCATCCTCCGTATTTTGAGTCCAGAACTTCTTTCCACAAACCCTTCTTTTCACTACCTAAACGCCATATCCATTTTCCCAACAAGGTAACGTTGAATCGCCTCAAGTCGATCATTCTGAGTCCTCCTTCCTCTTTTGACTCACACACCTTCTTCCACGATATAAAGATGTGTGTGTGTATATATATATATATATATATATATATATATGTGTATTCATTTATTGTTTTAGTATTCATACCTAGAAATTATATGCTTACTCTTCCCACAAGTAACATTTTTATGATTTGTTCTTATGAGTTGTCAAGTGACCTTCTATAAATATTCCGCCAGAAAATTGAAATTGCCATGTAAATCAGTTCCAAATTTTCTGGTGATTATTTAATCCGTAATTGTAAACGAAGATGATTTCTGAGTGCAAAGCAAAAGAGAAAAAAATCATGTTCTAACTGTTAAAAATGATAGTAGATTTACGTCGTTATTTCGCATTTTGTAGCATTGTTTAGTTAACAAAAGTATTTGACAACTCAGAACAAAAAGCTAAAACAACTAAGCTATTATATATTATATATCCTAATACAAATTGAAATACATTAATGATAGAAGCATACCGATAGTTGCAGCGTGTATTCTAAGCTCCGAATGAAGTCAACGGCGTCTTCATCTGGCTACACCCACTGGATCCATGACGTGTTCTTGAATTTCAGAGGAGACGACACGCGCGAGACTATCGTGTCACATCTCTACGCCGCACTCTCGAATGCGGGGATCAACACTTTCATCGACGATAACATTGTGAAGGGAACGGTGTTGGGGGCAGAACTGGTGCGAACCATACAAGGCTCTCAGATATCCATCATCGTTTTCTCCGAAAACTATGCTTCTTCTAATTGGTGTCTTAACGAACTGCTAGAAATCATGGAGTCTCGCATAGCTTACGGCCAGAAGGCGGTGCCCTTGTTTTACCATGTTGATCCGTCGCATGTTCGTAATCAGGAGGGTGCTTTTGGACAACAGTTGGAAGCACTTGCACAAAATTGTTTACCTAAAGGGTTGAACGATGAGATGTTAATGATATGGAAAAATTCACTCTGGGAGGCTGCAAATCTTGCTGGTTGGCATGCAGTGAATTTTAGGTATATCTAATCTATGTTGTCTACTTATTTTGGATCTCTTCCAACCATTTAATGGCATTTTGACAAATTTTAAGTAAACACTTAGAAAAAAAATTGGGTAAATTGAAACTGATCTTTTTAGAGAAAAATTATGTAAATTAAATTATGTTTAGCTTATGAAAGAGTTCATTTTATTTTTGATGTGTTTATTGAGAGAATTTTCTAAAATGTTAGTTTTCTTTGCTTAGTTTTTTTTATTCATTCGAGATTTTACATTCTTTAAGTCAAAATATTCAATTTAGGTATGTTTTTATCTCTTTTCTATTTATATTATTAAAGAAATAATAATTATCAAATTATACGTTATTATTGTATGCAATATTGTAAGTGCAATTAATTTAATAATTACAGAATCTCATGATTAGTGGATGCTACCTAATGTAATTTGGAGAGAGAAAGTCTCCCTACACTAGTATATATTTCTTATACATGAAAATACATGAAGTGATGTAAATATACACATAAAAGAATAAAAACTTCTTTTTCTTCTTACCATCTTCTTACCTGCACTTTTCTTATATGGTATAAGAGCACCGATCTTGGTGCTCTGACAGCCACTCTATTTTTATCCGCTAAATAAGAGATAATGTCTGGCAAAAAGGTAGATAGAAACCTCGTACAAGGCTTCACCGCCGAGCAAATTCAGCAATTGGCAAAGACTATTTACTCACTCAACAATAATGGTAAAAGTGACATGTTTGTTAGCGCTGCAAATCTGCTTGCCCATAACTCGTCTATTAATTCTGCTTTTACGAAATCATGGATTTTGGATAGCGGAGCAACCAATCATTTTACATCTGATTCACAATTTTTCACACACCCTTCATCATCATTTATTCCAAATGTTAATCTGCTCACAGGCTCAACTGCGCTCATCTCATCGACGGGAAGAATTAAATTCAATGACAATATCACTCTCAAAATGTTCTTTGCCTTCTTTTAATTTAAATCTCATGTCCGTTAGTAAGATAACCAGCTCACTAAATTGTTGTGTCGTTTTTACTCCACATGGTTGCGTTTTGCAGGACTTGGCTACGAGGAGGATGATTGGCTCGGGTAAACAACACGCAGGCTTATACTACATGTCCCCTCTTCCAAACCAAACCCAACATCTCTTAGAATCATTCATTACTTTTGCACAAAATCAATTTCAGGCATGTATTAAAACCATCCGCGTGGACAACGAATTGAAATTTATTTCTACACGTAATTTTTTTCTCAAAAAAGGTATTGAATGTCAACGCACTTGTGTTTACACTCCTCAACAAAATGGAGTAGTAGAACACATACATAAACACATTTTAAACATAGCACGAGCCCTCATATTTCAGTCCCATTTACCATTAGAATTTTGGGGAATGTGTTTTAACCGCCACATATATCATTAATCGTTTGCCATAAATCACCTTTTGATATGCTATATAATCGCCCACCTTCACTTTCTCACTTAATAACTTTTGGTTGTCTCTGTTATGCAACTGTTGTTTCACCTAAGCAAAAATTTGATCCGTGCGCTCGGCAGCTATGTAGCACAGACACTGACACGGACACTGATACGACACGAACACGGACACTGATACGACACGAACACGAAGATACCTATAATATCTAAAATGTAGGACACGGAGACACAAATCTATATATTATATAATTATGAATTATAAAAATTGACAATAAAGATTTATGTGCACAAGTATGTTCTAGATTATTTTTTGGAACAGAAAGATGTTTTTCATGACTGGTTCAAAAGGATTTGTTTCTTATTTTTATAATCATAATAAAAATTTATACAATAAGTTTGAGTTTTTAGAAAATTAATGTATTTTTCCTTTTCAAAATTGTTTTAGAACCGTACTAGAATTATCAGAAATCCAACAAATACTTTTTGAATTGGACACTTCACGAATACGTGTCCTACAAGTGTCATACGAGTGTCGGTGTCCGATATGAGTATCTGACACCGACACGCCATTTAAGATAAGTGTTTGAGCTTCATAGCTCGACAGTGCATTTTCATTGGTTATCCTCTCAATCAAAAAGCATACAAATTATTTGATATAGATGCAGGCACTTTTTTTATAAGTCAAGATGTCATCATCCATGAAAGTGTTTTCCCATTCTGCCAATAGTCACAGACGCAATCCTCACTTCCATTACAAGGTATTTTGCCCACTATTGACATTGAGTTACCCATTGTTGTCCAACATTCACTTGATCAACCTTCTTCTCTTACGGATCACAATGCACCTGAACCTCCATCAAACCAACCTTCTTCTCTTACTCATCACAATGCACTTGAACCTCCATCAAACCAACCTTCTTCTCCTACTCGTCATAATGCACCTGAACATCCAGCAGACCAACCTTCTTCTCCCACGCCAAGAAGTCTAGCACCCATCACCAAACCTTCTCCAACCGACCTTCTTGTTCGACGATCCAGTCGCACATCAACCCCACCTTCCTGGCTTCAAGACTGCGTAACGGGATCCCAAGCCAATCATTCGACCACTGCCCAAGACCAGTCGAATGGAACCAAGTATCCTATGCATC
>Ga0123342_1008404_pt1 | contig 13015 bp, 7 predicted proteins | sample Turbeawhitnodule_FD_89960 | JGI IMG/M metagenome (GOLD analysis project Ga0123342, IMG submission 89960) | Root nodule microbial communities of legume samples collected from Mexico - Turtle bean Mexico white nodule | ecosystem: Host-associated > Plants > Roots > Nodule | place: Mexico: Nepantla...
AAGTTTAGATAAATATTGTTTATAAGAGAATAAATTTATTTAAAATTAATAAGAAAAAAATTAATGTTTTTAAAATGAATATTTTTACAATTGGAAATAGAAATTTGTAATTTGTAGGTTTTTAAAATTATGTAAATAAATTAACTTAAATAAAAAATAATTTTTAATTAATAAAATGTTAAATAATAAAATTATACTTTAATTTTAAATTATAATTAACTAAAATATGAAATAGGATTAATTATTATTTATTCTTTTTTTAATACAAGGGTAAAATTATAATCTTACAAACTTTACTATTCAAAATAATTTATAATATGCTTACAACTATCACATCACTCACAAATTTCAATAAACTTTCCTCACATATCCACTCTAACATACTCCAATCCAAACAACCTCAACTTTCTTCACACTTCCACTCTCACTCACCCTCAACTTTCCACTCCCCCACACCCTCTAATCCAAACACACCCTAAGTGAATCCGAAAAAATTTATTTGTTTTTTTAATTTTAATTTTTTTAAGCATAAATCATTTAATAGTAATGTGAACTGATCTACCCATTTTAAAGTTGGTTATTTTGACAAAACAAACTTTTAGCTATCGAATGAAATTAAAATTAACTAAATAAAACATAACATTTTTTTTGCAAGGCAAAGAGAAAGACGGACTCCTAGTTTACAAGTGATTTTAATCATATTCACAAACACAATACTTAGTTGATCCACTCAATGTTTAACTTAGGAAAAAGTCATAAAACACTCTATTAATAACATATATATCTTATTAAAGTTTAAAACTATACTTTCACTATTTGTATATAAAAAGATTTAAGTTATGGGGTTAGTTCATAATACCCATTTTTTCAAGTTAAGCATATTAATTCTTAATTAACTAATGAGATTGTGAATAACATAAGGGGTCAATTTCTAAATCAATACTTTGAAACTCTATTAACATGTCTACAATTAATTTGTGGCCATGATTTGAAAGCAAGTTTCTGAATATTATGTGTGGGAAAAAATTAATCATTTAACACATATTTTATATTTATCATGTTTTTAAGTATTCGAAATTGTTCATCTTAACTTTGTTTCTTATTATTCTTTGAAGATTAATTTTCATACGTAACTATAATGTTTTTATATTGCAAATTAATTAGGAAATTACTATGAACATGACTTTTAAATCACCAAGGTCAATAATCTAAAGGCTTATAATTGTTAGACAGAAATAGTTATGAAGAGTTTATTTTGATGTTAACATATAGTTAAACATATTTAAAACATAAAACAAAAGATTTAGGTATAAAAAATGTTTTAGTCTATTGGTTTTTACGTGCTTCGCCTTTTTACGAATACTAAATTGTTTGTAATATGTTTATGATATTATTCAAATATATTATGTAACTTTTCGGTTAGTTTAAAAGTTTTATGTAATGTGCACTTAAAAAAAAGATATATTCTTTATCAAATTACTTTAAAAAAAAATTGTCTTCTGTATTAAAGTAAAAAAAGTGAGAAAGCTAATAAGGTACATTGACATGAGTTTAACTATATTTGTCTCTCTAATAATATATAACAGATATAATATATCACATCCATGTTGTATTCGTCCAACTTTTCATTGAAAATTTTTTACAAAAAAACAAAAGAAAAAATATCTTATCAAAGAATTTAGTGTAAAAAATATTATCCTTTTATCTTCTATATTAACTAGTAAAAAAAATATAATTACATGAATTTCAAAATAAAATTTCAAATAAAAAAAAATTAATAATTTAAAAATATAATGAATATGTGGATGCACTTAAGAAAATTATTTAACGGAGGTTATCAAAGAATGAAGAACATGTGAAAATACATACAAGTCAATGCAAACTAAACTAAAGAAGAAGTTCAAGCCAAATAGAGAGTATAAAAAACTCTTATACCTTTGAGCAAACTCTATTGGTCAAGTTGGATAAAGTGTATATTACCACTAATTTCAAGAAAGAATAAAAAGAAGAATATGATTTCTCTCATGCATATTTCACTTGCTTTTATTTTGTATTCATGCTTAAAAACTGTAATATTAAAAGTAAAGATTGAATAAGCAATTAAGCACAAAATAACCATGCTCTTATACCACATGATGTGAGTTGATTTTAGATTGGCACATTTTAGAGGTTTCACTTTTAATTAAGCTTTTTGAGATTAAGAATTATGATAAGAACCCCAAGAAGATCCACATTGGACACGAACTTAACCAAGTGGTTACTTAAGTGTGAAGGTTCACTTCTAGAGGGTAAAGAGAAAAAACACAATATGGTGAGTATTATGAGACGGCTTGCAGAATTAAATGAAAACAATGATGAAGATGCTAAGTTAAAGACCGAAGTTAAAGGACATAAAAATTTAAAGAAGATGTGGAAGGTGGTGCAAGCAAAGAACATAAAAGAGAAAAAAATGAAAGGATAAGAAAGCTTGTGGAGAAATGGACAAAGAATCACACCACTTGGAGGATGGGCTACTCCAAGATGAGTCGTGAAAAGCCGTCACTTGAAGTATGCACACACTAAAATAAGACCCACAAGGAGAGCACTCAAGTCTCACTAAACACTCTTGTTGAGTTTCTTTACTATTTCCAAATTCAGTGTGTTATTACATGGGGAAGACACCCTTTATACATGGAGGAGTCACTTGGAGAACAAGATGAGGGGAGGGTAGAAAATGTATTGAAGATGGGTGGCCTTAGGGTTTGACCAAGTTCAATGTCGCCCCCCTAGACCTAGTTTTTAGAAGCTAGGGTTGCCCTTCCTAAACCTAGATGATCATGAAGAGAAAACGAGCTTGGCACAAGCCCAAGTTGCTAAGTACACTCCTATTTATGCTATATGAAACTTAGTCTACTGAAATTAAAAACAAAGAAACCAGTTGGTGCTCAGCTCCCATCACATGGGCTCTGCTTCTAGTGATCCTCTGAATAATGATAGGCTCTGAGGCACTGGCTAGTGGATGGTCCTGACCTAGCCCTAGATCCTGTGTCATGCTTTGGGTCATTCTTTTGGAAGGTTGGGCCTGGTTAGAGAATGTTCTATCTCTCAAGTCTTCATCAGAGCATCGTTAGTTACGATAACCCATACTTTGGAGGTGGAATCACAACTTCATGTTGAATCAAGTGTGTTCAAGCTTTGAAGAATCCAAATCCTTTGAGTTTGATGGAAGGTTGGATGTGCTTGTTGTTGCTGAGGTGTTTTAGAATAGGATATGGGGTAGATTATCTGTGCTAATCCACTCTTGATTGAATCCAAAGCTTAAGTATTCTCAAACCTTTTTAATTAAAAGTGTTTTTCAAACTAAGTGAAAAACAACCTGTTGTTTTGTCGAAACAACCGATTGTGTTCATACTTAGGTGTTTTAAGAAAGGTTGAAAACTGTTTTTGGTGGTTGACTTGCTGTCAAACCAAAACAACCGACTGATTCGAGCATTCAATCGATTGTTTGTTTTGGAACCATAACGGAAAATTGTTTTGTGCTTTGACTAAGCTTTAAATGATTTTATAACTGAATACGCTTCAGTTTTAAATGCTTTGACCAGTCTTTGAAAGCAATAAATAGTTTGTTCAAATTAGTAACAAACAAGAATTGAGATTTAATCATAAAAAAAACAGATTTGAGTTTTTCACTAATTTTGCTTTTCAAGAGTTGAAGATTGCTTTGATCAAGAGAGAGTGGATTAGGATTTTCATTTGTATTGATTTCATATCATTCTGTAACAAGTGTAATCCTTCTGTACTTTGTGTAAACTCTGGTGTGTGAAGCCCAGAAGTGTTGTGTGCTATTGAGGTTGTCAAGATCAACATTCTTGGTGGTGTTTGTGCTGAGCCAAAAAGTATGTGTCTTAAGGGGATCAAGGTCACTTCTTTGGTAGTGTATGTAAGTAATCTAGGTTTGGTTACTTAGTGGATTCTCCAGTGGTTTCTGGGAAGACTCGATGTAGCTCTTGGTTTAAGAGTGAACCAGTATAAACATGTGTGTGCAATCTCTCTATCCCTTAAACTCTTTAATGTCAGTTTATATTTGTTAACTGGTATAAACAACCGATTGTTTCTACAAAACAACCGATTATTTCTACGAAACAACCGATTGTTTTTCTAGTGCTGTGCTAAATTGCTTTTTGTTTTTGGCAAACTGAATTCTGAATCAAGTTTTCTCCAAGGAATTTCATTCTAGACTAAAAAGTTTGTGAAAACCCTCTTTAAACCATTCATCCCCCCTCTAGTTTAAAGCCATACATTCTAACACTTCATACATCGATGGAGAGTCAGTTGACACTAGAGGATATATAGATATGCATAAAGTTTGAGGAGGGAATACTATAAAGTAAAACCATCAAAATATGATACCTCCAAGTTGATGCTAGCACGTCATACAACATCGTCATGGGGAGGTCATCCCTTAAATAGTTAGGGGCGATAGTCTATACCCCACATTTGGCGATGAAATTCCCTTTCACATCAAACAACATCATCATTATACATGTAAACCAAAGAACAACAAGATAATGTTACATTGTTAGCTTGAAAATTGGATCAGCACAACCTAGTCATGATCATTTGGCCTATTGAGATCAACCAAGTCTAAGAAGGGACCATAAGCTTTAACTGACCTGAATCCAATGATAAATGATGTCCGAGTAAAACCTAAAGAGGACATTACCCTGTTGCAATTACATGATGAGAACCATTACACCTAAATTGGGACTTCACAAAACACGAAATACATTTAGAAGATACATCAGAGTCCTTACACAAAACATCGACATGTTCACCTAATTTGCGGTTGATACGCCAAAAGTGAGCCTTGACATCATCACACATAAGCTTTCAATCTACAAAGAAGCTAGGCCTAAAGAACGCTAGAGTCACTTACTATAGACTAATGGATAAGGTCTTCAAAGGCTTTATTAAGCAAGATGTCAAAGTATATGTAGACGACATGGTTGTTAAGTATGTATCAAATGAGTGACATGTGGAGGGTCTTAGTGAAATCTTGTTGTGCTTATACTAAACAACATGAGATTAAACCCTGAGAAACGTGTCTTGAAGGTGAAAGGTGGAAAGGTCATTGACTTCATGATCACTCATAGAGGCATAGAGGTCAATTCCCACAAATGTAGAGCCATCATCGAGATGAGAAGCCCCAAAAACTTGAAAGATATATAAAGACTTGTGGGAAGACTCATTGCACTATCTTGGTTTTTGTCGAAGCTTGTGGAGAAGACAAAATTGGTCATCCAGTTGCTAAAGAAGGGCTTTAGGTTCGATTGAAGCCCTCAGTGCAAAGATATATTCACACAAGTAAAATACTTTTTAGCCTCTCCCCTGATTATCCAAAAAACTACCACGTTATAGCCCATCATATATATCTTAGTCTCGGAAGAAGCCATTTGCGCAACACTTGTATAAGAGGTGAACAAAAAGCATAAACTGATGCATTTCATTAGTCAAACTCTACAAGAGGCTTAAACTCAATATCAAATGATTGAGAAAATTGCCCTAGTGCTCAAAGAACGAGATCATACTTTCATAATCATCCCATAATTGTTAGAACCGATTACCAGATCATCAAGATCCTCTCCAAATTGAATCTTGTTGGTCGAATTATCTGAATATGGCATCAAGTAAAAATCGAGAGGACCCATAAAGTTACAATGTTTAGCCAACTTCATAGCCACATTGAGACCATAACCAGAACCAAAACAGGAGCAATGGACTCTTCATGTAGATGGATCTTCTAACATACAAGGATGTGGAATTGGGATAGTCCTCGAAGGGCCTAAAAGACTCCTTCTTGAACAATTACTTCACTTCGAATTCAAAACATCGAATAATTAGGGCTAGTATGAAGCTCTCTTTTCCGGATTAACCCTCGCCCAAGACATGGGTGCGCCAAGTATAGTTTGCAAAAGTGACTCTCAAAAGACTGTCAACCATATAATGAGAGAGTTATATGTTAAAGACCATTTGCTATTATGATATTATCATAAAATATTTGGTATGCTTGCTAAGTTCAAATCAACCAAAATCAAACATATCCAAAGAGAGACAATGATTGCACCGACTTATTATCCAAATTGGTTAGCACAAAAAAGAAGAGACAACACCACTCGGTCATCTAGCAAATGATTGTGATACCAAGCATAAACTAAGTCAAGTATTTCTCGACCTTTGGAGATGAATCTTGGAAGATTACACATGTAACGAAGAGAAAAAAATCGATGAGACAGAAACGTGTGACAAAGGGTCAAGTTGAGTACATTATGGATGAACTACATCGAGGAGTATGAAGCTTGCATTCCATAGAAGAAGTATGCCAACCATGGTTCTTAGAGCAAGCTATTACTGACTCACTATTCATAACAATTGAATTGAATATGTGAAGAAGTGCATGAAGTGTCAAGAACACATATTATTCTTGTACAAACTCGAAATGTGTATTCTACTCTACGTTAATTGGGTAATCCTCTTTGTCTATTTCTTCTTAGGTCTCGATTAGAATGAAAGGGTATTTTCAAAATGTTCTTTGATGTTAAAGTCAGTATTCAGTAGTTGGAGTATTTAATGTTATAGAAATGTACCTTTCACTAGGTGGCGTCAACCTATTTATTGAGGTGAGTGAGAGCATTATTCAACGTGGATTTGGATTATCATGAATTTTTAGGTTAATCTTGTTTAGTTCGATAGTACATATTTATTAGAGTATTTAATTTATTTTAATCATTGTTTACTTATTTATCATTTTAAGTTCCGGATAAGTTATTGATAAAGTTTCCCGAGATGTTCTCGACCCACATATGACCTCGATCGGTCATCTTGGTTGTGTACAGTACATTAGCTCCCAACCTTAATAGGCTTGACCTTGAGAGTCTAAGTTTTTTTGAAAGAAATTTTATCTTTTTCTTTGATTGTAACTTGGACGACTAAGATGTTTTGGGTCATCTCACCTAATCCCCAAAGCTCAAGGTCGTAGGTCAAAGAATCCCAAGTATGGATTAGCGCTTTAGTTTGATCCCTTACATGATAGCCATTGAGGGGGAGAGCTCAGCCTCTAGGGTTGGGAAGTGTTGAGTAGACGCTTCTGGTAGAGCCAAGAATTTAGCTGATAAATGAGCCAAGAATGATCTCCCTCTTTGGTTGGGTTATGAGTCAGTTACCTAATATTTTTTTCAAAATATTGATGGTTGTCAACGATAGAGTCTTATGCCACGAGCATCTCATATCAACTGAAAGGTTTGCAATGAGGCATACGAGTTCTGATGCAGTTGAGTAAGGTCAACATTAAGGATACATTAAAAACCCATGGTAAACTTGTGGAAAGGATGTCAGACATGGACATTTAAGAATAAGTAACTATACATATAAAAGAACTCAGATGAGCTACCCTCCCGGTCATGACATACATTGCAAATGGAGACACATCACTTGAGAGAAACTATACCCACCTCGCCATCCATTTGAATATGTGACGCTCAAGGCATAAGACTCTATCATCGAGGACCATTGATATTTTGAAAAAATATTGAGTAACCCTAGTATCTACCCATTCATAGCCCGCCCGAAGAGAGAGATCACTCTCGACTTGTTCATCGACTAAATATTTGACTATACCAGGAATGTCTATCTAACACTCCCCCACCAAGAGGTTGAGTTCTACCCCATAATGGCTACTGAGAGATCAAAATCCCTCGAGGATCACCCACCCCAAGATATTGATGCAGTAAAGGAGGATGACATCACTTTCCTTTAGGTGTACTAGAATTCTATACACCTAGCCACTACTCGGATCAATAAAAAATCAAAGTGTCCTATTAATAAGGACCCACCTTTATTTGTAAATGATGAAATGAAGGACCCAATCGACACACTCTTTGGCCTCCCAACCGTTAGATCCTTTCAAAACAAAGATCAAGATCACATCGGGCATGAATCATAAAAGGGGATAAACTAAAACCCTAATCCTTACCTAGGGCTCTTCGGCCTATGATCTTGAGCGAGGGGGCTAGGTTAGATAACCTAGAACTTCTTAGTCGTCTAAGTTACAATCAAAGAAAAATGTAAAATTTTCTTTCAAAAAGCTTAGACTCTCAAGACCAAGCCTATCGAGCCAGAGAGGCTAATGTATTGTACATGACCAAGACGACCAATCAAAGTCATACATGGGTCGACACTATCTTGGGAAACTTTGTCAAGAACTTATTGGAACCTAAAATGACAAATAAGTAAAGAATTATTAAAATCGATTATATGCTCTAATCAATTTGTATTATTATACTAAACAAGATTAACCTAAAAAGTCGCGGTAATCCAGGATCACTTTCAATAGTGTCCTCACTCACTTGTATAGATTCAAACCTGCTTTTGGTTTGTGGTATGGTATTTGAGTCTCCATGATCAAGTATAAAATCATTGAGACCATTAATTCTCATAAAAAAATGTTAATTATCATATTTTAAAGAATGTTAATTATGATCGTCGAAACCATAAAGAATTTATAAGGATTGTGCACCTCAAACCTCGACCTTCAATCAACAAATCCAAATCTTTTGATCTAAGCCTCGAGTCTAAATTCAAAAAACCCAGCATAAGACCAAAGTTTAGAGGCAAGTGTGAAGAATATGGAAAACACTTGCAAAATGAACACAACCGCTTATACTCCATTACATTCAAGGTAACAATCGCTTTTGTTATTTACTTCTATATCATTTGTTGACTCTAGTTATGTGCAATTTATTATATCGCAGTGTTTCCAGTGGAGACTAAAACCAAAGTGCTAGAGGCATGATCACTCCAAAATATGAAGGCACTAACTTCATAATGAATGATAACCATAACTCGGAATGGGAGTCATATATCTTTGAAGTTGAGCCATATAGTTGGGTTGAAGTTGTGAATTTTAGAAAACATCCAAGGAAAAGTACCCCTTAGAGGCTTGTCTTCATTTTCACTTTGTATTTTCTTCATTCTTGTCATATTTGTTTTTAATTTTCCCCTTTTGAAGAATAATATTGCATTAGAGAAGTCTTATAAAATTAATGGTGTGTCTTTGCTTAATAGCTTAATGTTTTATGATAGTCAAGTTATGATTGGTTTTTAATTTGAAAAATTGTTTCTAGTTTTCAAAATAGGTTTAAAAGTTATTATAGATGTTGGACGAGAGATTGATCAGTAAGCGCTGGAAAGTTATTTTAGAGGACAATTTTCAAAATCGAGGAGTGAGAATAGAGTCAAACCTTCTCTTGGTTTGTGGTATGGTATTTGAGTCCCCCATGATCAAGTATAAAATCATTCTTATGTATTTACATGATAATTTTAAGCTCTTCAGATAGTTGGTTTATGACAATTTGCATTATGCTAACTTGTTGGTCTGTTGCTTTCAGATTGTTGCTTGCAAGGTAAAAGCCTATTTAAAACTGCATCAACTTAAGGATGATGAATTCAGTCTCTTAAACATCTAGTTGGAAGTTCTTTGGTATGGTTAGTGAAGCCTATGTTCCTTTTGTGTCTACTAAAGTTGAGATGGCCTTGGGGAGGTAAACACTAAACACCTTAAAGTTGAAATCCAAAGCTAAATAACACTTTTTGAGTCAGGAATAAATGATTGATTATTGCAGGTTTGAGAATGTTGTTGTGGCAGTTGAAAATGATAGCACGTTGGATTACAATATGTTGAAGTTGGTCAAATTGTAGATGTTGTGAAAATGGTTGCAAGAGCTTGTTCAAATGGCATTGATCTTTGCATCTCTGGCAAGTTTTCTTAAGCTTGTTCTAAATTTGATCATTTTAGCTATAGTATAATAACATTAACTTCAAGTTTAATTATTTATAGTTTAAGTTTTACCAAGTAAGAGGATTTTAAGAAGGCAATGGCTACAATTATACCAAGTTTAAACAAAAGTAAGTGAGAAAAGCTTGAGCTGGAATGAGGAATTGAAGTCATGATATTAAACACCATGTGTGTGAAATTTGAAGAAGGTAAACCGATTTAGTGTGTACATAACTAAAATTAGACAAGACGAAGACTTCAAGGTTAATGACTATGAACTAGGTGCTGCTCATTTTGTAAATGGCTATCCTAAAATCCAACTTAGTTGTTAGCCTTGAGACCACAATTTCCAAAATAGAAACATTGAAATGGCTACCATAATCATTTTAACTTATATTCTTTGAACATCTTTAAGATTACATATTTACTTTCTCCCTTGTAGTTTTTTGTTGCATGTAAATTATTTGTATAGTTTCTTGTTGCATGTAAATTATTTGTATCATCTCTTTGTTGCTAGCAATTTGAAAATGGGGATATTATTACTTTTATTATTCATTATTTTGATGTCTGTAGGTTATGCATATGTGATCAACTATGGAATGATGTTTGATTGTGGCCCCAAGTTAGAATACATGGCCATCAAAAAAATTAAGGTATCACTATCCAATGTATTTCATTGTAAATTTATTATAGATATATACAATAAAGTACTAGATTATAGGATTTATTTCCTTATTAAATTCTTCTTCTTACATACCTTTTAAAACAAATTATTTTCCTTTAATAGATTATTGACTAAAAGTTACGTGACCTATTAATATTTGCTTATATAACACACTGAACAGAGGATACTAGTCTTGAACATATAGGATTGAGGTAATTTGTAGTTTCGTATACTTTGACATGACATATAAATTTTGATATAATTCTTAACTTCAAATTATATATTATTTATTTCAGGCACTAGATGTTGGAAGTGGTGCTCCATCACCTAATTAAATAAAGTATTTGAAGCAAAACTGATTAAGGAAGATGGGAAAACAAAACTGAAGCAAAATCGATTAGGGATGAACATGTTGTAATAGTCTTAATGTTATGATGATATTTAAAAATATTTTGTGTGTCTTCTTTACTTTTTAACAATTATGTATCAACTTGTTCTCTCAATGAATGAATGAAGTCATTTTTTGATTATAAATTTGTTTATATTATTCAATTATTAATATTTATAAAGTTTAATTATATTATAAAATTAGTTCATGTTATGATTTAATTATATTATGAAATTTAATTATTTACTAAAATTTAATTATAATATGAAATTAAATTATAATATAATATAAAATTAAATTATATTATGAAATTTAATTATAAAACATAATTGAATAAATTATTAAAAATTATAGAAATAAAATTATATATTTAATACTCGAATTACAACAGTTGTAATGATTATTATAAATGTCATACTATTTTGTATTAAGTGGAGTTTAAAATTGTCGTTATTTACACTGAAATTGCTTACCTATTTTCAAAATTATGACATTTATAATTGACATAAAATACACGCTCAAAACTGCCACTTTATACAAGGTATTATATGACGTCTACTACAACAGTTCATAATTGACCGCCACATTATATTTTGTGGTAGCCAAATTTGTGGCGGTACGCGGTATCGCCACACACGTATATTGTGGCGATTAGAACTGCCACGATATACAAAAATAATTGTCACCACATACATGTTTTTTTGTAGTGTTTATTGACAATCTAGAATCGTTTTCTTATGCTTTGTTTAGATTAGAGAGTGAAAATGAGGGAGTGGATTTAAGATGATTTGAAGAGAAAGTATAAAGAAAGTTAGGATGTTTGGATTAAGGTAAATAGAATGGAAAGTGTGAGGAAATTTTATGAAAGTTTGTGAGTGATGTGATGGATGTGATTGAAATTGTATTTTTTTTAATTGATAAAAATATAACTTTACATATTTGCCCTTACATTTTAAAATTGTTAAAAAATTAATTTAATTTATTTATTTATAAATTATAATTATTTTTATTTAAAATATTATTAAATATTTATAATTATAAATATTTGATAAAAACTTATTTTTATATTAAATAACATTATTATTTTTATTTTTAATTTTTTTAATTAATATAATTATTATATAAATTTATTTCTTTATTATTAAAAATTATTAATTATGTTATTTTAGAAGAATTATTTTTTTATAATCTTAATTATATTTTTATATTTAAATTATAATTCTATTTTAAATATTAAAATAATATTTTATTTAAAATAAAAAGGGTAAAATAGTAAATTATAATTATATATATATATATATATTCAACTTTCTTCGCAACTCAGCGAAGAAAGTTTAGAGTGTGGATTTTTTTGGGGTTTCGTACCTTTTTTACATTGATTTTCGGGCTTTCCTTTTGTACAGTGAAACTTTGCTTTTCCTTGCCCAGAAACAAACAGGGTCTTAAGGAAGGATCTTTGAAGGAGAACTACGAGAATATTACTTTCATGTTTGACCTTAGGAACAAGAAGACAATCGGTTTAGCTAAATATATTCTATGTACCAAAAGCAAAAGACTACAGGCCTTATTTATATATGCCTAAACACCTTGCACCTAATGACATAAAGGATGTGGGACTAAGAAGCTTCAAAAGTGATGTCCAAGTCTCCCACTTCGACGCCTCAAGTTAGCCTATTTTTGGTTTCTCCTATGTGATGTGAGACTTTCATGCTTCAAGTCTTCTTCTCCACGTCTTGGTTGAATTTCATCTGAGTTTTCTAGGATTTTTGGTTGATTTTTCAAGCCCAAATTATGCCCCAAAATAAATCCACTTATGTCCCTACAAAATACAAAGAAGAAAGTACAACTTATATAATTTGTTCAAGACTAAGAAAAGAAAGAAGAAAATCCCACTGTCTACTCTTTAAATGTAGAGTCTTCTTTCTTGAAACTTTATCTTCTTATTCTTTAAAAATTCATCTTCTTCTATCCTCTTAGCCAAATATTTTTTGGTTGAATGATTTTCATCACTCATCTTTTTGATAAATATACAATTGATGAGCATATATTTATTCACACACAATAGCCTTAATCATAGATTATTGGACTATAATAATAAATAAATCCATTGTTTTAATTAATATTCTTATAATTGGGTTTATTTGGGCCTTAACTA
>Ga0123342_1008406_pt1 | contig 13014 bp, 8 predicted proteins | sample Turbeawhitnodule_FD_89960 | JGI IMG/M metagenome (GOLD analysis project Ga0123342, IMG submission 89960) | Root nodule microbial communities of legume samples collected from Mexico - Turtle bean Mexico white nodule | ecosystem: Host-associated > Plants > Roots > Nodule | place: Mexico: Nepantla...
CCGGAGCATGAGACATCGATCCACGGGGAGTTAAATACCATCTATTGAGGATTTTTTGGAGGAGGAAGCTCAAATAACAAACGTAAGCAGTATGCCCGGGCAGTGATATCTTTGGAGACGAGGAGACCTGATCGTGTTGAAGAGCCCACCCTATGCTTCACAAGGGCTATTATAGAGGACGTGGTTTCTTATGAGAATGATTCAGTGGTAATATCAGTTGTCATAGCGGGGCGAAAGGTGCATAGAGTTTTAATTGACCAAGGGAGCTTGGCTAACGTGATGTTTTGGAAGACCTTCATTAATTTTCAGTTATCCCCTGACCAGTTGAGGCCATACGATGGGTGTTTGGTCGGCTTCCCGGGGGATCAGGTAGAGGTACAAGGGTATGTTGCGTTGAGGACAACCTTCTTAGATGAAAACACGACCAGGATCATCACCATCAGGTATATTGTTGTTAACATGCCTTTTGCTTATAACTTGCTTCTAGGTCGACCCTCCCTAAACAGGTTGGGAGCTGTAGCCTCGACAACTCACATGAGGATGAGGCTGCCTTCAGAGGAAGGAGGAGTAATCATCGTAAAGGCCAATTAGAAGGCGACCAGAAAGTGCTACGAGAGTAGTATAGACTATAGACCCTGGAAGGAGAAGCCATTCCTCGAGCATGAAATGTGGCAAACCTCAAGTTGTATTTCAGCTAAGATATTCTTGCTTAATGCTTTCTTTTTTAATAATGTGATGGTTAAGGTGATGCTCTTTTTCCCTTGAAGGGTTTTTTTTTTAATGACGTTACCTAATGATAAATTTATTCTTGGAAGATGATGCATTTAGTTTTGTTGATCTACTTGAATTAGCACACGGTAAGTCGACCGAGCTTGGCATAAGTATGTATGCCCGAGCGTAGGTCCCCTGTGGGATTAATTTGTTTGTTGATTTACTTAAGCTTGTGTAAGTCGACCTACCTCGGTATAAGTGTGTATACTCGAGTATAGGTGCCATGGGGAATTGATTTGTTTTACTTAAGCATAGATAAGTCGACTTACCTCGGTATAAGTACGTATACCCAAGTATAGGCGCTCTGTGGGGTTAATTTGCTTGTTGAGTTAATCGAGTATGGGCAGGTAAGACAACCTAGCTTGGTGTTAGTATGACCACTTAAGTATGGCGCCCTGTGTATAAAATGATTACCTAGTGGCAGGTAAGACGACCTACCTCAGTGTTAGTATGACCACTTGAGAATATTTATTTTTTGTTATAATGTGCATGTTAGTTATATATTAATACATGTTAGTTACATATTAATTAAAAAAGTTGTTGAGAATAAAAGAGTAAGCACTCGAGAATAATGGTGTACACGTAAACAAAATGTTTGTCTGCTATTAGCGCCTAAAGATAAGTGGTTCCCGTTAGCAAGTGGTTTTTCTGTTATGATTAAATGCTCTTCTGTTGAGATTACATTATTGATAGAAAAAGTTGTTAGCGGGATATCTATAAAAGGGACTTGAGACCCTTGGTGAAAGTACGTTGTTTCTTAATACTAAGATTGAAACTAATTTGATATCTCTAGTGCTCTCACTGACTTGATTTTCGAAGTGTAATCAACAGGTAGAGCCCCCTCTGTCCAACGAAGCCGAGTTCCAAACTTGCCAGAGAAGATAGATTAAAAGCAAAACCCACCATCTAGTCCACCCGAGGTCAACCGGCGAGAACAAGTTCTATCCCAACAATTTTATTTATTGATTTTCTTTATTTTTTACCGTTGTTGTTAGTAGTTTAAATTGGACATTTTTTATTGCAACAAAAATAATTTGAAATCAAAATGACTCCTCGTGCATATATCTGAATAAATTTTCATTGCTTGAAAGTAAATATATTTATAAAGCAACCTAGTATTATACAAGTACACGTGGAATAGATAGGTTTACACAAATAAACAATTTTAAAATAATGAATGAAACAATTTACGAGTTTATATATTCTTACTAAATGTTAACCCCATTCTACTAAATAAATATTGAATTTAGAAGAAAAAAACTAGTACTTGATCATGATCTATTAATAAAAGAAGTCAATAATTAAAGATTAATGAAAAAAGCAATTAGAATGAAAATTAGGAATTATATTGTATTATTAGATTCATAATCCTATATTTTCTTATTTATTATATTCTGAAATTGTTATTCTTTTATCTTGAATCATGTTTTCTAACAAACAACGAACAACCATTTCTAAACAAATTACTCAAACTTTATGGTTTATTCACAAATAAACGTGTTTTTGTAACTATTATTAGTTCTAAGCCTACCATATACCGAGGATTAGATTAGTGATAATTATGTTTTCCTTTATGAAACATATTTGTACTCATCAATGTAGATGGTGTAAAAGAAATTTGGTATTTTTTTCTGCTTCTTGTATTATCATTTGTTCTTTTATATATAGTTTTATTATATTTATATAGCACAACATATATTATTTTATAAAATAGTAAAGAAAAGATAGAAATCAATGAGTAGGATATATTGGAACAAAATTACCATTTTAAATTCGATTCTTTCGTATTTATGTTGTAAAGACACGTCTAATGATGTGATTTTTTTACCCATTTTATTTTCCAGTTTTATAATTGGGAGATTTATTTATTTTTATTTTTTGTAAAATATAGAAAGTTTGTAACAATAATTGTTTTTGTTGATGATGATGCATGAGTATGAAAAAAAGTAGTTGGCAAAATTATAAAAAATAAAACTACGATAGGAAGGTCTTCAAGAATAAATGGAATATTAAGAAAAAAAAAGTATGTTGTGCAAGATATAATATTTTATGGAACACACTCACTTATTTAACTATATAGAAATTGATGGAAAAACGTTCTCATTTTTGTAATTTCTTATTTTTGTAATTTCTTCTTTGAATGAATGATGTTGTAATTTCTTCTTTGAATGAATGATGAAGGAGAACTGAGGAGCGGAAACATTAAAGAAACTCAAAAGGAGTTTCTATGGATTGAAGTGAAGTTAGAAATTCGTGAGAGTGAGAGGTGAAGTCAACTCACTAGGAAAGAGTTTAGGCTAAGTCTTGAAGGAGACTAACCTAGAGAGAACTTAAGAACAAGTAGAATGACAAAAAATAGGTAGCATTTCATTACTAATTCCAAGTTAAAAATACATGTATAAGAGACTCCTATTTATAGGAGAAAGTCTCTCAAAATCTCTCAAACAAGAGTGTGACAAGTGTCACCTCCTTATTGGTGCAAATCCTCTCCATTGAGGAGAGGACATGTGGACCCTCATGCCTTCCTTGCCTACATTTCTATTTGCACTCCTCTTTTACTATTTTAGACTCTACTTTGGTCCAAAATAAAAGGCTCAATACTTCTTAACTACTTTATACAATTTTTAGAAGGCTAAGAAGAAGAACAAGACTCTACAAACTCTTTATTAAAGCTTGATTTTCGTCTATCTTCTTGGCCAAAACTTTCGAGACTGGACGGTTGTCATCAGAAATACACTCGTAAAGTAAGTATATATATATATATATATATATATATATATATATAACATAATTGTCATCTAATTATCAACTTTATTCTATAAAAAATGATGAAAAAGTATTTTACATATTATCAATAAATAAGAATTGCATCACACACATTAACAAATAAGTTTTCGACATAACTAATAGCTAATGTGAAGAGTCCAAATGTTGAACACATAACATAAAAATAAAATCACTAATACGTTGGTGTGAAGTTCTTTTGCACGATAATTGTGGTTTATCAGAATTTTCTTCGTTCACTCTTAGTTTCATCATTATAGTTTTTATTTCTTTTTATTGTGCATGGAGATAAACACAATCATAGTATATAACTTTTGTTTTTTACTTTCTTATCATAAAGCACTAACATTTAACATCAAAAAGAATTATAAGGATCAACAAAATTTGGTAAACCTCATATAACATGTGGTAAGAGAAAGTAATAAGTTTACCTTTTATAATAAGAAAACCATCCACTCTAATTTCGCAAGGTAAAATAAAATATTATTGACCAACCACATAGATGTTTCTCTAAGGTAGGACAAGCGTAAACATCCAATTTTTCCAGCATGTACGAAAAACTCGTTAGCGAGAGCAAAGGTATTCAAAGAAATCAAGCAAGTATTATATATTGAAAGATCATATAATCTCAAGGAGTGCAAAGCAATCATGGAATCTAATGCATCATTCAAACCTTTCAATTCTTTGCATCTTTCAATGACCAATTTCTTCAAAGACAGACCAAACACCCAAATTGGAAAACACCCACATGTGTATTATTATTGTCAAACTCACAAGCTGTTGGCTATCAGGTCGTAGCTTTTCAAGAATTTTCTCATTATTTCTTCCTAATTTGGTCTCTTCATTTCTGTCTCATGACAACCTCAACTCATTCATTCTCTTACGTGACATATTTGTTTCCACGACATCCATTACACTTTTCACTATTTTGAGATGTTTCATGTCAAGATCTTCTTTCAGCTTTATTCCTCCTAATTCTGCCAAAAGGAACCTTCTTTCAATAACAACAAAGTACGACGTTAAACTCCTTGATTATTATTTTACGCCAAGTGTACCATGTCAGAAGTAATAAATTTATCCATAAGGACAAACATCTAACCCACAAGGAACAATTGAATTCTTAAGTATAAGATTCACTAAATAGAAAATAATAAGTAAAAGTTTGTTGGATGTTTGTTGTGTATGAGATTGCAGGAATGTAAATAAAGCAAAGTAAAAAGTTGTTTGATTCAATTGGGAAAATTGGGATTGGGGTTCATCATTCTCACTCTTTTGTATTTTGACAAGCATAATAATATTCTATCTTTGATTGATATTGATGCTCATATAAAATTCATTTATATCGATTTCTCGCATATAAAATTATTAAGATAGTCTCCTAAATGTTGATTCCTCGCATATTTATTTAAACTTCTTATCATTACAAGCATATATTAATACCAATTAACATTTCAAATCTATTCATAGCATTCAAATATGTTAAGCGTTATCAATTAGGTCAGATGCTTAAAAGTACTTTTCAGTCAAACCTAAAGATCCAAATCATGATAAAACAATCGTTAAGAATTAAATGACAATACCAATAATCAATAAAGAACAAAATATTATGTTGAAATATCACCTCAATACATAAGAGTTTAAACAAATTACTCTCAATCCCAAAAAGTAGAATTAGCCACTCATGTTGGCCATTACAAGAAAAGAAGATGTAGGATGTTTCTCCCTGACGAATGCCTCCTCTAGGATTTTCTATCACCTTCTATTCTCCCAATGATGATTTTTAGGGTTATGTCTCACGCCTCATATTTAACATAGTTGGGCTTGAACTAAGTGACATTTTGCTTGGGCAAGTTTCTTAGCGTTCCAACTTTCCTTTTTCATCTTGTCTATTTTTCTTTAGCCCTTTCATCTTCATTTTCTTCTACACGAATTTGGAAATAGTTTCCATTCATATTATAGCCACAAATTATGTAGAAGTGTTTAAATTCATAAATTAGGGGTTAAATTATAGTTATTTTATCAATAAATATTTATAAATGTCTATTTTTTAATATGAAATATTACTGAAATATGACATTTATCATTCCTCAAGGAAGTCAACTTCCACATTCGAGGAGGCAAACCTGATAGTTTGTGTCAACCCTTAAAAGATAGATTTTCAAGTGATTTTATGTTTATCAAACTTTGAAAAATACAATTTAACTCCCCCCTCCCCTTCTTGTGTTTTACTTATTTTTCACAACGGAAATTTTTAAAAAAATGAAATCTTCTCTTATTCTCATCATGACTAAATTTGGAAAGATGCATGCTTTCTTGCACATGATTTTCTTGCTTTTACTAGACCATGTTTTTCATGCCTTTCCTTTGCTCCTTATTTGGTCAAATTATACGCATTACTATTTGCACCCTATTTTATAAGACAAATTCTTATAAATTACACAAATGAAGCATTTTAAAAAATGACAAAACATTTTAAGAGTTCATATTTTTCTCACATGTGAACCCTATTCGACTAAAGAAGGATTAAATTTAGAAAAAAAATTGAGTGCTACATCATGATCTATTAATAAGGGAATCAATAATTAAAGATGAATGAAAATGCAATTATAATAAAACTTAGAAATTATATTCCATGATTAGACTCGTAATCTTTTATTTTCTTATTTCTTATATTCTAAATATTTTATTCTTTTATTTTTTAATAATGTTTTCTAACAAACAACCGAACAGCCATTTCTAAACAAATTACTCAAAAAAATTTATCGTTTATTTCACAAATCAACGTTTTTTTTTTTTGTAATTATTACTAATTCTATCTCTAAAAAAATTATTAAATAGAAATTAATTTTAAAAATAAAATTAATTGATTATTTTATTAATTAAATTAAATATTATTTTAAAGATTAAACAAATTTAATTTAATAACTAGTTATATATTAATTTAGAAACTATTTATTAATAATAAAAATTATTTAATAAAAAAATAAATTATAAAGTGTGAAATTAGGAAGGGTAGGGTTTTCAAGAATAAATGGAATACTAAGAATAAAAGAATGTTATGCAACCTATTATCATACACTTGACTCTATGAAAAACATATTCAGATTGTCATTGCTTAATATTATGATGATAATGGTTTAGAAGAGTCAGAAAGGGAGGAGAGAAGGTCACTCTTGGCTGATCTGAACAAAGCCATGTTTAAACAAGAGGCAGTTGCATTTCAAAAGGCAAGACAGAAATGGTTGAAACAGGGGGATCTTAACACAAAGTTTTTTCACTCATATGTGAAATGGAGAAGGTCGAGGAATGAATTGCACGGGTTGTTTGTTGAGGGTAGGTGGTGTGAGGATAAGGGGGTAATTATGGACAAGGTCCGTGACTTCTTCAAGGATAGATTCAACAAGAACAATGTTCATCAGGTTAGGTTAGATAACGTAAGGTTCAATTCTATATCGGAAGCAGACAACGAGTTGTTGGTAGGGGAGTTCTCTGAAGAAGAGATTAGGACTGCGGTTTGGAATTGTGAAAGTTCTAAGAGCCCTGGTCCTGATGGTTTTAATTTTGGTTTCATAAAGTTTTGTTGGGAAATTTTAAGGATGGATGTGATGTCAGCAGTGAAGGATTTTGCGACAAAGAGCCATTGGCCTAGAGGTTCAAACGCTTTTTTCCTTTGTCTTGTTCCGAAAGTTGAAAATCCTTTGCAGCTTAGTGAGTTTAGGCCTATTTCTTTGGTAGGATGTTTGTATAAAATTATCTCAAAAGCGTTGTCTCTACACTTGAAAAAGGTGATTAGCAAAGTGATTGATGTTAGACAGTCTGCATTTCCTGAATGTAGGGGTTTGTTGGACAGTGTGCTGGTAGCGAATGAGGTGCTGGAAGAATATAGAAGGAAAAAAGAAGAGTTGTGTGTTCTTTAAAGTTGACTATGAAAAAGCATATGACTCGATTAGCTGGGAGTTCCTATATTATATGTTGGGAAGGTTGGGTTTTTGTGCTCAATGGATTCGATGGATAAAGTGTTGTTTAGAATCTGCTTCAGTCTTTGTATTAGTGAATGGCAGCCCAACTGGGGAATTTACTCCTCAGAGGGGACTTCGTCAAGGTAACCCGCTTGCTCCGTTCCTCTTCCTTATAGCTGCAGAAGGGTTGGTTGGGGTGTCTAGGATGGTTGAAGAGAAGAATTTGATTGACAGTCTGGAGGTTGGAAGAGATAAGGTGAAGGTTAGTATGTTACAATATGCTGACGATACCTTATTCCTTTGCGAAGCGAATACCAAAAGTGTTTTTAATATTAAGGCTATCTTGCTTTGCTTTGAGCTCGCTTCTGGGCTTAAGGTGAATTTTTTAAAAAGCAGTATTAGCGGGATGGGGTTGGATCAATGTTCGCTTCAGCGTTTTGCAGCTACTCTTAACTGTAAGGTGATGGTAACTCCTTTTGTCTATTTAGGGTTACCGGTAGGAGGGTGCCATAAGCGTAGTGATTTTTTGAATGTGGTGATAGAGAGAGTTCAGGGCAAGCTGTCGTCGAGGTGGAATGGTAGGTGTTTGTCGATGGCTGGGAGGATCTGTTTGATTAAGTCAGTCCTCTCCTCAGTTCCGTTATTCTTTATGTCCCTGTTCAAACTGCCATCTGGGGTGGCTGACAAGTTAGTTCGGATCCAAAGGAATTTCCTTTGGGGGTGGGGTTCTGACAGAAGGAAGATTGCTTGGGCCTCTTAGAATAAGGTTTGCGAGCCTCGGGACTACGGGGGTCTTGGAATCATTGACTTAAGGACTTTTAACCTGGCCTTGTTAGGCAAGTGGATTTGAAGGTGGGGTTTGGCCAATGGAGGTTTGTGGAAAGAGATTCTTGACTCTAAATATGGTGGATGGAGGAATTTGAGAGCGGAAGGTAAACCCTGCAGGGGTTCCTTTGGTGGAGAGACTTGAAGGAGGTTTGGGCTTCGGAGGGCTGGGACAGAAGTTTTGAAGATGGGGTTGAGTGGAAAGTTGGTGATGGAGGAAATATTTCATTATGGGAGGACAACTGGTTGAATTGTGGTGCTCTGAAGGGAATGTTTCCGAGATTATATTCGCTTAGCACGGCTAAAGCTGCTAAGGTGGCCGAGTTCGGGAACTAGTATAATGGTGTTTGGATTTGGCATCTGTGCTGGCGTAGATCCCTCTTTGACTGGGAGAAGTCGTTGGAGGAGCAGTTGAGTCAGCTGTTGCAAGGGGTGAAGATGGATGTGGGAGGGGTGGATAGCTGGGTCTGGAAGGCTGAGGGGTCTCAAAGTTTTACTGTTAACTCAGCTTATAACAAGGTAAGAAGGGTTAGTGATGGGGAGTCCTCTCCGATTTATTGTAGGTTGTGGAGGTGTAAAGCCTTGCCTTCTGTTGTATTCCTGGCCTGGAGGGTAATGGAAAATAGGATTGCAACTAGGGTTAATTTGGTAAGGCGTGGTGGGGTGGTGGTTGAAAACTCTGTATGCTGCTTGTGTGGAAAGGTCGACGAGTCGTCTAGTCACTTGTTCGTCGTTTGTGACTTTACTTGGAGGGTTTGGAGTCTTTGCTTTGAGTGGCTTGGAGTGTCATTCGTAATCCATTTGGATCCTATGCAAAATTTTATCCAATTCAGGTTGAGTCAGACATCTGTTTCGGTTAATGATGTTTGGGGGGCAATTTGGGTTGGAATTGTGAGTGAAATTTGGAAGCATAGGAACTCGGTCGTTTTTAATGGAGGAGTGGCAGATGTGTTAGAAGTTTTTGCCTCGGCGCAAGTAAAGGTGTGGTCTTGGATTGCTGCAAAGTACCGCGAAGTTTATTTTTCCTACCCCTGTTGGGTTCTGGATCCTTTGGCCTGTATACGACTGATTCGGTAAAGCTAGTTAGCGTTTGGTTTGGTTGGTCATTTGTCCGGCGGTTTTAGGTGTCGAATTAGGAGTTAAATTTTATGGAAACTTGTAAAAGGGTTGGACCACCCCTGAAGTGGTTTCCATTTATTGAATTTTTTATTGCTGATTAAAAAAAAACTGCATAAAAATACAGTCACAAAGATAATACTCATATAATTATCAACTTTATTTATGCATGAAGATTATTTTACATATATAATGTATATAAAGAATAATTGTATCATACACCTTAACAGATACGTTTTAGACATAACCACTTAGAAGAGTCCAAATGTTCAACACATAACACAAAAATAAAAATCATAGATATGAAATAATAAGTTGGTATAAAGAAGTTCTTTTGCACGCTAATTGTGGCTTGTCTGCATCTTCTTCATTGACTCTTAGTTTCACCATTATTTTGTGTTTCTTCTTACTGTGCATGCAGGCAAAAATAATCAGATTAGATAATCACATCAGAAAACACTAACAATTAAGAAAACACTAACATTTAACATCAAAAGAAATTAATATGGCAATTTTTATTAATACATATTGCATTCAAAATTTGCATTCAAGAACGGGAAAGTCTTGTCTTAATTTCACTTACCTTCATTCATTCCCCTCAAACATTCTTTCTCCTTGCCTCCACATGCCAACCTACACCAAAAATTTCAAATTTAATTATATTTTAAAAATATAACATTTCAAACTTCTTAATAGAAATAAACTACTTCTCTACTCAAAATAGTTACATTTATGATTTATCAAAAGAGAATAATACTTTGAAACTCTCATTTTTTTCATACTTCCACTAGACAATTAATATTATTATTATTTTATTTTAAAATTTTATTTATTTATGTTTTATTAGTCAAATATAATATTTTATTATTAAAAGGAGTTGCAAAGTAGAATTGAGAGAAAAAAAACAAACAAATTCTTTATCAAATTAAGTCCTTTTTCCAGTTGAGTATTTAATATTATTTATTTGATGTTAAATTTTGTAAAAACCTAATTATAAGCTGAAGAAATTCTAAGGACCTACAAAACTCTGTAAACGTCATATAACATGTGATAATAGAAAGTGATAAGTTTACCTGTTGTAATAAGACAACCGTCCACTCTAATTTCGCAAAATAGAAGATTTTTTGACCAATAAGATAGTTGTTTCTCTAAGGTAGGACAACCGTAAATATCCAATCTTTCTAGCATGCTTTCTCTTAGGTTGTTTGGAAAATCTGTCAACTTGCAACAAAAACCAATAGCTAATTGGTGAAGAGAGCGAAGACGTTGAAAGCAATTAGGCAAGGATTCTAGATTTGGAAGATCATATAATCTCAAGGAGTGTAGGGCAATCATTGCATGTAAAGCCTCAGGCAAAGCTTTCAATTCTCTGCATCTTTCTATTTGCAATTTCTTCAGAGAATGACCAAACACCCATCTTGGAAGACCACTACCTGTGTATCCTGTTAGTGTCAAACTCACAAGTTGTTCGGTATCAGGTTCAAGCACTTCAAGAATCTTCTCAGCATTTTCTCCTAGTTTGGTCTCTTCATTTCTGTCCCATGACAACTTCAACTCCTTCAATCTCTTACTTGACATATTCGCTTCCATGGCATCATCTACACTTTTCACTCTTTCGAGATGCTTCATGTTAAGATATTCTTTTAGCTTCATTCCTCCCAATTCTTCCAAAAGGAATCCTCTTTCATTGCCAACAACGTACGAGGTTAAACCCTTTAGGGAAGTCAACTTCCCCATATGAGGAGGCAAGCTTGATAGTTTGGGAGAACCTTTAAAAGACAGTTTTTCAAGAGATTTTAAGTCAATCAAACTGTTGGGCAACTTTTGTAGATGTTTACAATAGTCTAGTTTCAAGATTTGCAAATTCCACAATTTACACAGGAATTCTGGAAGAGTTTTAAAGTCACTCTTGGAAAGATTCATGTACCTTAGATGCTTTAAATCTCCAATTGAAGGTGACAATTCTCCCCTTAGTCGAAACTCAAGTACCCGTAAAGAATGACATTTCAATACCTTAGGAAAAAGTTGATCACTACATTGATTTGGTATTAGGCAAGTTCTTAAAGATTTTACTAGCTGCAAATAAATTGAATCCAATTCAATTCTCCGTCTATAATCTGAAAGATGGTTGATTATATTAGATGAATAAATTAGTCTATTGTCACCTATTAAGCATTTTACATCTTTTGCAACTAAGATTGCAAGATCAGTAACAAGATCATGCATCCTGAAACTTGTAAGGTTGCCAAATTCATCTGTCTCAATATCTTGAAAAAATGATCTCCTATATAATTCATTCCACACATCATCACCCACATCTTCAACATCTAGCCTTCCATTAGATGAAATAAAAGCATTAGCCATCCAAAGTTCAATTAAATATGCTTTTCTTATTGTTTTACCTTTGGGAAGTATTGCACAATAAGCAAAACATTTTTTTGAGTCTAATTGGTAAGTTCAAGTAACTTAATATGAGGGCACTTCTCATAGGGTGTGGTTTTTCAATCAAATCTTCCTTGTATAGTAAACTCCAAATGTTACTTTTGATGACATCAAGCCAGTGTTCTCTCTCTACTGCTGAAGTGTAAAAGACCACCTAGTAGTTTTGCCGCAAAAGGCTCTCCCCCACACTTTTGTATTATCTCCATTCCTATTGTCTCAAGCTCAAATGGTATTTTCTCATATGGTTCAAAGACTTGCTCTAGAAATAATTCCCAACAATCATTGTCAAATAGCTTTGATAATACAAAACGAGTCCTTGTTTCCATGATTTCTGCAACTCTCAAGCGACTAGGAGCGGTGACCAAAATAGAAGCACCGGCTTTTCCACAAGCCAATACTGATTTCAAACTCTCCTAGTCATCAGAAAAGGTATGCCAACTCTGATGCTCAAATTTGAAATCCAACACAATCAAATATCTTTTTCTTTGGAGAATATATTGAAGTCTTTTTTGAAGAAGTTCTAGATCCAAGTCCTCACAATCACACCCAATAGCTGCTTTGATGATAGCTTCTATCATTCCCTTTAAACTGAAATCCAAAAAACTACATACCCAAATTCTTAACTCATAGTGGTTGACTACTCTCCGATGATTGAAGATGAGTTTGGCAAATGTTGTTTTTCCAATTCCTTCTGCACCTTCAATTGGATACACCCCTAAATCATCCCCAAAATTATAAGGACCGCTAGTCAAATAGTGTAAAAGTGTATTTATGTCCTCTATTCTTTCATATAAAGGAGTTCGGCGTTCCTCAATTACTTCATTTCTTCTCCCAGCAATCATCACAGTCTCAGTCCAAGTGTCAGTCAAATGAAACTTTTTATTTTCTTCGACAATTTCTATTAATCTCTTACTAATCCTTTTCATTTTTTTAGCCACTTTGTAACCGAAAACAACATGATTGAGATGAAAAGAGGATAAGCAAGAGTGTTGTACTGAAAGAATATTTTCTGTTTTATTCAATCTGCCTTTCATCTATAGCAATGATACATATATATAACCATAGCATTAGAACCGTACAGAACCGTACAGATTCTTTTTCTAACATAACATCTGTA
>Ga0123342_1008407_pt1 | contig 13013 bp, 8 predicted proteins | sample Turbeawhitnodule_FD_89960 | JGI IMG/M metagenome (GOLD analysis project Ga0123342, IMG submission 89960) | Root nodule microbial communities of legume samples collected from Mexico - Turtle bean Mexico white nodule | ecosystem: Host-associated > Plants > Roots > Nodule | place: Mexico: Nepantla...
CCAAATTTGATGTTAATTTCATATATTTAGGGAAGAATGGAGAAGATTGGGCTAAAGATGAATAATATAAGTTAAAAGGAGAAAGCTAGAAGGTCCCAAAACGCACAAACGCATAAAAGCACAGAAAGCCCAAATTAGCATTAGAGCATCTTACTCAAGCGAGCTATATCTCACTTAAGCAGGAAAGCGCCAGAACCTTTGGGCCATTTTATGTTTTAATCAACAAGCCCATTAGCGCGACACAAGAAGTCACCTAACCCTAGCAAATTAGGTTAAATAGGGGGTTTGAGGCTCAACCCTAGTGTGCAATATTGAGAGGAAAATACCAATGAGTGACTTGTAACCCAAATGGGAGAATAAAAGGTGCTAAAAGATGTGTGACTAATTCTGCCTAGTGGATTTGGGAGTAATTTGTTCAATCTCTTATGTATGGAGGTGATATTTAAATATGATATAATATTTTGTTCTTGATTGATTATTGGTATTGTATTTTTTTTTTCTAATGCTTGATATAGAATCTTAAATTTGATTGGAAAATATTTTTATGGTTCTTACCTAAACAATAATACTTAACATATTTGAGTGTTATGAATAAATTTGAAATGTTAATTGTTATTAACGTCTGAGCTTGATTCTAAATTGTTTTTATAAATATGTAACGATATTTAGGAAACATATTTAATAATTTTATATGCGAGGAATTGATATAAATGAATTTAATACGAACATCAATTTCAATCAAAGAACATAATGTTAACATGTTAATCAAAATACATGAGAGTGAGAAAGATGAAACCTAATCCCTATTTTTACAACTTGAAGCAACCAATTGTTTGTGTGTTTTCTCATTAATCATCGCCAACATAACACTTTCAACACACTTTTTGTTGTTTTGTTTTATATTTAGCGAATATTGTACTTGATAATTCAACTGCTCCTTGTGAGATCGATATCCGTCTTTAGGAACAAATTATTACTTCTGACAATGCGACACACTTGCTGCTACCTTCTAACTGCTACGTGTTACCTACAACCTGCTACCTTCTTCCTGCTACCTGCTACTTGTTACCTGCTACTTGTTACCTGCTACCTACTAGTTGTTACCTGTTAAATGTTATGTTACTTGTTACATGTTATGTTACCTACTATGTTACCTGCCATCGGCCACCCGTTACATGCTATTTTTTACTTGTTACATGTTATGTTACCTACTACACATTATGTTACATACTACCTGTTATATGTTAACTGCTACCTACTATCTACTATTTGCTTTCTATTATTTGTTACTTACTACATGTTATCTACTATCTGTTATCTGTTACATCTTACCTGCTTATCACCTGTCATTTGTCACCTGTTTATATTATTTAATTTAATTATATATATATATATATTTGTATTGTAAATTTATGAAGAAAGGAAAACATTAATTTGCCTTCAAGATGTTTTTCTTTAATATAAATTACAACGTAATTTACATATAAATTTATCACAAAATTATGAAACATAGATATTCATAAATTTATAATAAAATTTATAAAAATATAAATGCATCTTAATATTTAAAAAATATAAATACAAATAAGTTTACAATAAATTATAATATTATAATATAAATTTATAATTTATTTTAAAAAAATACAAATATACATACTCTTTCATTTTAATTTGAAAAGGTTGTTTTCACTATTTTTATGAAAAAGCTTGTCTAAATAAATTAAAAGAATATGACCTTTTTAAAAAATAGTATTGTCAAAAGATTAATCAAATCAAATATGCTCTTCATTGATGTTACTTTTTATGGGTTGAAGATGAGAAATGCAGTAAATTATGGTAGTTAGTATTTTTTTTTTAAATGTTACTTAACAATTAATATGATAATCTTCGGTGACTTGTATAATTAATTATGTAGACACTAAAATTCAATATCTAAATGTTAATTAATGGAATATAAAATTCATTTCTTTTTTTTTTTATGCATCTTTCCTCGTTCTCACTCACTCGTAATTAATTTTCTATTAATCTTTTCTTACATTTCACTCATTATGAATTAATTTCAAATAATTGAAGTATTTTACTTTAATTGACAATTTAATTAATTGACTCTTCTAGGCGACACGAACCATGACCAAATACAAATACGTCACCGTATTTGTCACGTTTCCACGCGATTTTCATTCAAAAGAAAAGAAGCACAAATAAGCGACGCCAGCGAGGTTGCATTTAGATTTCGATTCCTTCGTGCTTCCGATTCTTCTGAAACTCCAGGTGAAGCTTCCACCCAGGACCTATCTCCGGCGGCATCTCCCCGATCTCCGGTGAATCTCCGGTCCTCATTTTCTTCCCTCGAAATGAATCCCGAGTAGTACGTTCATCTGTTCCCTTTTCCTTCGAATCGTGTATGATTTGAGTGAAGTTTGTTCCTTTTTCGCTTTTTATATGTTCCATACCAAAAGAGTATGTGGGGTGGGAGTTAAATTGGAGAATATTTGTTTGGTTCTGTCAGCATCAAATACTGTTGCCGTGAAACCCTAGATTGATGTGTTTTTATAAATTTTGATCCGCTTGGTATATTTTATCCTTTTATTTTTGGGGGATTGTTTTTCAATCATGGGTTCCAATTCGTTTTTTGTGATCGCTGTGTTTGTCTTTATGATTGATTTTGAAGTGCGGAGTTACCGTGGTCTTGTTCCCTGTTGATTTCTAAGAGTCGTTTGAGTTCGTATGATTCCATTTTTCCTTTGCCCTGATCAATACCTGTCATCACAAACTGAATTGACAATTGAACTGCGCATACTGTTTGGTAGTTTTATTTGTGTTTTGCATGATTTGAGTAGCAGCTAATTGGGAGAATCATCAAATTATGTTAAACATGTGAGCTTAGAGGAAAAGGGAGAGGTTATCTACAAGGTTGTTAGTTGTTAGATTGATATGGGAGTTCACTTCTCACATCGGAAGTATGGGATTTGGATTGGTGCTTATATGGTGTTGGGCTATTCCATTTATTAGATAAAACAATAAGGGAAAAAGAAAACGACGCCTTGTGTTATATTGGTTTATAGATCTTAATGAATCGAGACATTATGATTGGTTTTCAATTTAACTGTTATCTAAATGTTTGTGTGTGAAAGAGAAATGGTTGCTTCCGTCTCTGATGCATAGTCTATTATAGGAGACAAAAGTTAATATGATGTGGTTATTGTTTGCAGTGATTATCTGTTCAAGCTCCTTCTTATTGGAGACTCTGGTGTTGGTAAATCATGTCTTCTTCTGAGATTTGCAGTAAGCTGTCAACCTTTTTTATACTACTTAATTATTGTTACTACTACTCTTTCGGTTACATCTCTTGTCTAAAGAATAATACCGTCCATTGCGTTTGCTGTAATTAAATAAGGTAATTGGTAACAAACTACAACATCTTTATAAATGATAGCTGATTCCTTGTTTGAGGTTCTAGTTCTGTTGGAGCTCTATAATACCTAAAAGAAAAAGTGAAATATTGAATTAGTGGACTAGCCTTTACTTGCTATGTGTGTAAGAACATACGTTTTCCCCATATATAGAATGGTCACAAATATTTATGGTTCATCATTTACCGTATCATACATGCTTTTAAGAAATTATAAATAAATAATACCTTTTTGTTGGGTACTTTGATGGGAATTTGATAACTGAGTAGAAAAATATGGAGATCGAACTCCTTATAAGCAGAGTTGCCCTCTATTATTGAGACTGAAAATGCAGAAAAAAGAAGAAGGAAGATTACAAAGTAATTCGACACTGCAGATGCACTGAATCCCCTTTTCATAACCTATTATTTCCTGTTGGATTATGCTGAAAGTAATGCGACCACCTGTTGTTGGTTTTGGTGTGATTTGAACAAGTGAAATTGACTTTTGTAGAATGTCTAATAAAAAAATAAACGTGGAAAACAGAATTATTAACCTGTTTTGGTTCATTAAGTGGTTATGTGAATTTCACTAAACTGGCAAATGCCGAAGCATACAGCCAATGTCATGAAATATTTCTGTCATTTAGTCTACTTTTTAGAGATTGTGATTGTTATACTCATCTCACTTTCTAACTTACGTAGCTTCACGCTGCATGATGGTAGCCCTTGGTTCTTCAAGATGGTACATTGTAGCTTAATTGAGTAATTTGGATTAACTGTATAAAAATTTCTATATTATGTTACAGGATGATTCATACATAGAGAGCTACATAAGCACCATTGGAGTTGATTTTGTGAGTACAATACAAAGACTACAAATTTTTAGCTAGAACTGTTTGAAGCATTGTCTAAACTCATTTCATGTCAAATTTTGTAGAAAATACGTACAGTTGAGCAGGATGGAAAGACCATCAAACTCCAGATCGTATGTATCTGATTGACTTTGTCCTTTATCTATTGATATTAAGTTGTCAGCGAGCTTGACCTATCATTTTTCATTGTTTTGTTGGACAAATATTTTTGCTTTAAGTCATCATGTTTCTGCACCATGTGGATTACCAAATTTCATAGTTGTATTGACAGATTTTTCTCCCTTGATTTTGATCTGTTTTGTATCTAGTGGGACACAGCTGGGCAAGAACGATTTAGGACAATCACCAGTAGCTACTACCGTGGAGCCCATGGGATCATTGTGGGTGATGATTTTCTTGGCATGTGCATTTAGATATTGATTTCCCCTTTGTAGGTGCATCCTTTCCTTGCATACTTTACTGACTGGTTCCTCTGGCAGATTGTTTATGATGTGACAGATGAAGAGAGTTTCAATAATGTGAAGCAGTGGCTCAGTGAAATTGACCGCTATGCAAGTGATAGTGTTAACAAGCTTTTGGTTGGCAACAAGTGCGATCTGACAGAAAATAGAGCTGTGTCATATGATACAGCTAAAGTATGGCTTTGATGCACATCCCTTTAATTTTTTTCGGATTAAGCTTCAAGATTTTGTTCACACTTAGTGCTGTCGCCGAGTGATATTACTCTTATATTACTTTTTGGGCTACCCTTACCCTACCTTTTTATATTTTTATCTTTTACAGGCATTTGCAGATGAAATAGGCATACCTTTTATGGAAACAAGTGCAAAAGATGCTACAAACGTTGAACAAGCTTTCATGGCAATGGCTGCTTCAATCAAGAATAGGTATACATTCCTGACTGTTTCTAACTTAATGGATATTCAAGAAAATTCCAAAATTTTAGTGCGACTTGATGGCCTTAGAAGCAGGCCCAAGAAATAGTTGTTGCCTATCTACTCTAATGAATAATTATACTGTAGCTCATATTCTTTACATTAGAATACAAGCAAACATATGGTACTCGACTATTTTTATGTCTATGCTGGAATTCTAAGCATTCCAATTTAAGCCATACCTGCACTTACCTTGACTGAATAACTTGGTCCCATATTGTAAGGAGGTTGACTAGGTCAGGCAAAAAGCCATGGCCACTTGACCCTGATGAAATAATTTTGAAATCCAAATCTCCATTGATAGTTTGAACTAAGATTAACCCCAAGGACTAAGAAGCTCCCTTCCATGTATTCAAATGCTACTACCCAAGGGAAGGGACACTCATAAACTTGTCAACCTGTAGTAGAGTCATGAGAGAACTTGACTTTTCCTATTCAGCTATGTAATGTCAATGTTCGTCAACCTGTAATTAAATGGTGGAGCCATCCATCACATTGCCATGTGATGTTTTTGTTTTTTTCCTTTAAATAAATAGCTTATGAAAAATGTATATGAACAAGTAATGGGTATAAAACTATATATATTAATTTTATGCTTTACCTTTCCTCTAATTTCCTAATGATGATTTAAGTTTAAAAACAGTGATATATAGATCATATTCATAGAATTTTTCTTGTCAGGCTGTTAGTCCTTCCAAGCTAATCTGATGGTAAATTTCTATATTGTGTAAACATAGAATGGCAAGCCAACCTGCAAATAATGCAAGGCCTCCAACAGTCCAGATCAGGGGACAACCAGTTGCACAGAAAGGTGGATGCTGCTCTTCCTAACCACAAGTAATTCAGATCCATTTTATTTTGGTCACTTCATGTAATATTTTTTTAATTTCACTAAATAGTGGACCGATGTCAGAATTTGTTTGTTGGTTTGAAACTGACCTAGATGACCATTCTTTGAATATACTTAATGATGTGGCTTGTGCAAAGTATATATTTTCCTACTGTTAAATATATATTACTAAACCATTTGGGACTACTACTTTTTGTTTATTCTGTGTGTGCTATCATAGAACTGCATGAACAATTTGTTGTCATAGACCCGTTATATCCTCGGTTTCGGCTATGTTATACTCCTACTCCACATGGCTTCCGAAATAAATGTTAAAATACTAGTATACACTATTATTTTTTGTTTGAAAATGATGTATAGAACTTGAATTGAATTTATAGAAGAGGTTTATATCTTTCTTTTCATAAGTTCTTTTTATCAGGATTCTATAAATCTTAAATTAAATAAGAATAAATGCTGCAATGAGTTTTCTTTTAGGCTCATTCATTTAAAAGCTAATGTTTATTTATTTTATAATAATTATTTTAACATATATACGTGATTTTTTTTATGACTCTAACAATGAGTTATTATTTAAATATGATAACTTCGTAGTTAAGATTATGAATAAGTTATTATTTAAACTCATTAACGTACAAACATTAATTCCAACAATTTAAAGTAATATTAATTATATATTTATTCACGAGATCATGAATGATGAACCGACCACATTTATATATGTTCACCCTTGAAGAATAAGCCAAGCTGTTGGTTGGTTTTGTTCTTCTTTTCTTATTATAAGTTGGAGCAATGAAGCATGGCCATTAAATGTCCTTTGCTAGCTGTAGAAAGTGAAGGAATAATTTCTAAAGAAGTCTACATCCACTTAAGGAGTTTACTTCTTTCTAAAGATGTTTCTTTATACTTAAAGACTAAGGATTAAAATTCTAGTTGTATACTTAAAAAAACAATTGTCTACTAATAATGCTATGTCAATAAAAAAAAAAGTGAATATAACACATCACCACAATCCAATCAAGACAGAAAGTTTAGGGTAGTTGCGGAAAAGGATAATCTAATGTGAAACAGAAAACTAGTGCAAATGCTGTTAGATTATGAAAGATTATAATTATATTGTGATATAAAAATTTATAATAATCATGTCTTCTACTTCAATTATATAGGTGCATATAATTTAAATTTCAAATCAGTTTCTTCCTCCCCTTTCGCGTGAATCTTGAAATTGTTTCATTTCATTCATTCAAGTGAACACTGTTTAAGGCACTTCCAGAAAAGGATAATCCAACTATTGTGCATAGTAAGTTTATTGAGTTATAAAATAATATCACCAAATATAATTTTAAATGGATTCAAAATGAAAATGTATGATCAAATTAGTTAATTCTGTACTATGTTAGTTTTTAATGATACGAAACTTATATATGAAAATCAAAATAATTCCTATTTTTTTGAACTTCAAAACAAACTAAAAAATTACCTAAATAAAATATTTTTTCTCTATTTTTTCATTTACACCTTAAATGTTTTTACTTATTTATTCTCTATTTTTTCATTTACACCTTAAATGTTTTTATTTAGATTATATATATTTTTTAAAACACTTAATCATATTATTACTACAATTACTTCCTTAACATTATATTAAAATAATCAAACTCTTGCATTTATATCCATATTTTTATTACATTGTAATAATATAGTTTAAAAACAATCATTATTATAAAAAATATATACTGTGATTACTTCAAAGGATATAAATTGTGTAATTAGATCATACAAGTTATGCACTTATATCCGTTATCAAATAAAAGTATTATTTTAATTTGCCAAAGATAAAATTGCTTAATTAAAAAATGATAAACATAATAATTACAAAAGTGTATATATTCTTAAATAATGATGACCATTTAAGAAAAGGCACTTTTATACTTATTAAAAACATTATTATTATTATTATTACATACATGATTTGTGATGTATTATTAAAATATGTGAATGATATCAAAGATTCAAATACGATTGTAGAAAACAAATAATAGTGATAATTTAAAAATACAGTCTAAAATAAGATATACAAATTAAAACAATGTATTACCATTAATAATCATTCTAGATATAAAAAATATATTAAGATAACTCGTTAATTATATATACCGATCTAAATTACGCAATATCGTTTGTTTTTCCATTCTTTACCAAAATAACACAAAACAGAAAAGCTATACAATAACTTCAACATTTGACCTTATTTTTAGCACCACTATATTTCACATTATTATTATAATTTATAATTAAGAAAATAAAGAACCAGAGCAGTTCGAAAAATTTATAAAAGTTCGGTTAGAACATGAATTTTAGAATAATTAAATCATCTTTTACATGAAGAAAGCACACTGAAATATGTTAATGATGTTTTAACTAAGTTTAAAATGTTTCCTGATTCAAAAACCAGACATAACTAACAAAATGCTACATATATGCATTTCAAGATTCGATGACTTCTTTTACCATATTGGAGCAGCTATAAAATAAGTTATAAAACTGTTTAGGGAAGATGAATTTTGCAGCATTATTTTTTAGCCTTTTCAATAGTTACTTGGAAAAAATATAATTTAACATCAATACCACATGAGAATTGTTGTATCAAAATATAATTTAATATTAAGAAGAATTACAATTATATATCACTAATTAAGTACAGTGCTAAATAATGATGGGAAGCGTGAGTTGTTAAAAAGTTGGGTTGGGTTGATTGTTTAAAGTGTATTTTAAAAAGCAGCATACAGATTACAAAAGAGTAACATTCTATCTGGCTGAAATTTAGGTAGTGGGAAGTAAGCAGTGGCACCAGGCAGAGAAAGAGCCTTCAACTTATGTTCTAGCTTATTCTTGTTTGACTGGGATAGAAGACGATAACACAAAATCTGAAGCAAAACTGAGTTGTCTATCTATGAAAAAAAGGAAACTCAACAACACTTATGTCTCTTACCACTTCCCCCCACACCATATACCCCAACATGTCAAATGCAGTTAAAGCAAAGCATAAGGGGAAACAGGCTACAAGGGATACAGGACCGTATGAAGAACAACCTAAATTTACATTTTAAGGCATAAAATTAAATGACCCTTCTAAACCAGGAAATTCAATAACCCAAGTTCTTTTCCTGCATAAGTTTAAAATGAGAACCCAAAAATGAAAATATGACGGGGATATGTCAAAAGGGTTCTGGGAAACCTCACTTGGCACCCAAGGTTGGGAAATGCCCAGGATCTTCAATGGATGGGGCAGGTGCATTGTTGGTAGCACCTCCACGATAACCACCACGTGAGCCACGGCCACCACGCCCCCTACCACGCCCACCTGGGTTGTAGTAAGTTTCCCCTTCAGCAGGCTTCAGGAATTCGGTGATGCTAACAGACTAAGAATATGAAATTGAAATCCAATAAGTAAAACAATATTTAGTCAGAAAAACAAAAGATAATGAACATCAACAAAGATCACAGAAATCAACTATTCATTGCACACTTTGGAAATTACATTGCTTGTCGCAAACATTCAACCTAAAAATTTGATAAAACAGGAACAAGAAAATGTTGTGGACATAAATAACAAAGCAAGAGTATTTGACCATGCTTAGTTAAGAAAATAATAAAGTTAACAAGTTGAGATAATATGACACCCAGGTAAGATAATAATAAAGTTAGGAACAGACTACATAAGAAGTGAGACAAAGAAGCATTACAAAGAAACTGTCAAGTCTTAAGAGTTAAAGCAGAAGTCAACAAAATTACCATGTAGGACAGTGAAAACTCCTTTAGTGTACAAATTATTTACTCTTAAAAAATGAAAGTTATCCTTCTCAATGTACAAATTAGTTACAAATTTTCAAATAACATCAGCACAAATTATTATTGCTGTTGAGAAAAACATTTTTGAGCCAATAGGGAACATTTCAGCTTACCTAATTCTAGTCTCTAGACGACTTATATTGCCTATTCTAAGTAGCATGAGAGAAGGTGTTTAGTATTAAAGCTTAGAAAAGGAACATGCACAACACCTGCAAAAAACCCATACATGGGTCACACAGGCAGGCGGGAGCACACACGAGTGTCTGAGTAAAGCATACTAAAATAACAAGCATTTATAGAAATATTTTGATGAACTAAGGTAAAAAAGATTATTCTGGAGTTTAATAAAATAAATAATAGAACTACTTATTAGCTGGAACCTCTTCACTCTCGCAAAATGACCACAAGAGACAATAATTTCACAATGTAATTAGATAAAAATTTAGACTATTGAAAATGGAAGCAATTAATTACCCATATATGAAAAACTAAGTCCTCATTCTTGAAACTAGTTAATCACGTATTTGACTACATTTCCTTAAGTATTTTACTTCATACATAAATTTCCCCAATAAACATTAGATACAAAAAGATAAAGTAATAATAATTATTGAAATGGTATTCTATTAATTAAATAACTTCTAAAATACTAAATGAATTTATTAAACATTTGGTTATATTTAATTTTTTAATAGAAAATATATTTTTAACTTCTAAAATCTCTTATAATTCCCAAATAATAACCCATGAAATGTGTGTGACATTGATCCTTGTTTTGTAATCTTTCATGAAACGAGCTAATTGAGCAGAAGAAGATGAAAATCTAGGAGAAATAAATTCACAAACAAGACAAGAAAATTCAATAAAGTCAAACCTTCTTGGATTTTTCTTCCTTCTCCAAGGCCTCCTTTCGCTTATCTTTATCAGATCCCTGGAAAGAAGACAAATATGAAACATGTTAACAGGTATTACCAGCATATGAGAACAACAGCAGATACATAGAAGGGAAGACAATGGTGAAAAATGTATTCACCAGTTTAATGAATATGTCATGATTGGTCTTTTTGCTTGATAAGGGTTGCATGGTTTCAAACTCTTTGGCGTCCACCTTTCTCCCTTCAGTCTTGAGTGCTTGGAAGGCCTTCCTTCTCTCTTCCAGCACTTTCTCATATTCCTCCAGAGTCATCTCCTAGCAAATGAAACCATAACACCCACAGATCAATAAATTTGAAACTAAAAACACAGCGTAGAAAGTAAAGTGCAAATGGCAACCACCAGAGACAAAATCAAGGGAGTTTATATAGACAAATCCATAATTTGTTATCAATGAGGCTATATGATATAATCAAATGTTGACATTTAATCAGATGATATCATAGTAAGGTAGTCTTTATGGACCAGAAAGGAGATCGAAGAAATGGGGATGTGGGGAATCAAGCCACCACAAATTAACCACATCGCCGTATAATTAGCAATTACAGATACACCAGAGCCATGCACTGTACTTACTAATTAATAAAAACAAATACACATGAAAACTTACACTTGCAAAAGGCTGAAAAAATTTGACGGAAAAGCAAGGAATAATAATCAATTGACAAATAAAAATAAAATAGCTCAATCAATTTGGTGTGCTGCTAGCAGACACCGCAAGAAGGAAAACACCTTCTGTTGGTTCTTCAATTATCAAACAACTAAATGAGGAGATGGCAGTTTATGGTATGTTTAGTAAAAGCATAGAATAGGTGTGGCATTCACCTTATCTTCAGGCTCTTTCTCTTCAGTTTCATTAGCAGGACTGTCCTTGTTTCCATCAGCTACTTCTTCAACTGCAGGCTTCTCATCTCCCAAATTCTTTTCAGTTTCATTCACGACTTCCTCAGTTGTTCTAATATAAACAAGGAGGAAAAAAAATAAACAATAATTAAAAACAGAATTTCCATTGAAACAATGTAAATTACTATTCAAATAATAGAATAAACATTTTAAGAATGCTTACTCAGTAATGTCATCATTTTGAGTTCCCCAGTTGCCACGACCAGCACCTTCACGTTTAAATTCATTTCTGCAAATAGACAAAAGGACGTCAGTACTTTTAAAACATAAATCAAACGAAGGAATCATTATCAATTGTAGCATCACCCTCGACCCGTCCCACTACGACGATCATATGCTCTTCGAGGGCGTCCTTCTTCACTTTCAACAGTTTCACCATTACTGAAACCTCCACGGCGCCCGCCGCGATAAGGACCTCGTGGTCCACCATAACCACGTCTTTCAGAAGACCTCCCACCATCTCCTTCTTCAACAGAACCCTGATTGTAAGGAGCTCCAGCAGCAGGAAATGAGTTCTCATCATTGGGAGAGTCCCGACTAAACCCACGACCACGTCCAAACCCACGTCCAGCACCTCGTCCACCTCCACGACCTCCACGAACAGGTTCATTTCTGGACTCCCTCACTGTCAACAACACAGAAGCAGAAAATGTGAATAAAAAAGAACATAAGGATTGTCAATAAACATTCAGAACTAGAGGGACAAATTCCAACCAAAAATCAACTGACTTAAAAAAACCTTCAACCGGTTAATTCTGGCAATGTCATACCCAAATTCCAAAAAAGAACAGAGTTTGAAATGGAAAATATCCATAAACAAATTACAAATAAGAACAGTTTTAAATGGAAAATGTTTAATCGTGTAACCCATTGTAATTGACTCATGTTCTCACAGAAAGTGTTTTCAAACAAAACTTACAATGAATTATGTATCCGACACCCAATACCTTGCAAGAAAACCACAGTTACCACATAATACCCTTCCAATATACACAACCAACCTTCACACACACGTTTGCAATGTTTATTATAATTGTAGTTGATTTTTAGATGGTGATATATGTTTTAATGATTTTAATCTAAAACCAAAAATTAGTAAAATCTCAATTTTTTATCGAGTGCAAAAAGCAAGTTAAAGCTTTTTCAACTCTAAATTCAATCTAACCCCAGAATCAATTCCTAAACATGAAACCAGACATGAACATTTATCAAAAATCAAATTAGTTATCATTTCATTGTGACTTGAGATCACCTACGCGAATCCAAACACGACA
>Ga0123342_1008408_pt1 | contig 13012 bp, 4 predicted proteins | sample Turbeawhitnodule_FD_89960 | JGI IMG/M metagenome (GOLD analysis project Ga0123342, IMG submission 89960) | Root nodule microbial communities of legume samples collected from Mexico - Turtle bean Mexico white nodule | ecosystem: Host-associated > Plants > Roots > Nodule | place: Mexico: Nepantla...
AAGGTATTTAAAGTATATTTGTTTACTTAATTTAATGTGTTTCACTCATTCATTTAATACATTTATTTTCACATGCAGTCCAACAGGCAACCTGAAAATTATGAGTGCGGTTATTATGTTATGTAGTGAATGTTGACTATTTTGCAAGTTGAAATTAAGAAAGGTTGGGATAAGGTAATACCTCAATACAATAAATACTTTAAAATTTGAGATTTATTATTCATGCACTAATTCAAAATATTTCAAATGTCACAGTTGTTCAACGACCAACACCCACTAGATTTAGAAGCATTGAAGTATGTGAGAACAACATGGTCAAAGTATTTTGTAACCATGTATAACACTCTAGTATAGATAAATCATTACAATGACAATTTTTTTTACATATTACCAAACTTTTTTTGTATAATGTTATAATTTGTTGTATTTAATTTTTATATTTAAATTATGATTTGAAATGTTTTTATATTCTAAAAACTTTAAGCAGGTTATTTGAGATTTTTTTTTTTTTAATCAAGACATATAACGACAGTTCCACTTGGAACTGTCTTTAAAAGCCATACTTATAACGACGGTGGGAACCGTCTTTAAAAGTGCCTTCAATTTTTTAAATTAAAAAATCGCAACCCATCTTTAACGACGGTTGTGGGAACCGTCGTTATAAATCGAAGTTTTAATGACGATTATGGGAACCGTCGTGAAAAAACATACCTTTTAACGACACTGGTAATAACGACGGTTCCGGAACCGTCTTTAAATGTCGATTTTAACCGTCATTAATTTACCTGGTGATTCCCACCAACGTAACGAAAATTTATACAATGATGATCTTCAAATTCATAAGACTATACTAAATCTGACCACCCATCGTTAATAACCGGACACAACAAATTCATGTTGTAGTTGACATAATGTACTGCATCATTACTGTCTTGAAGAATCCACAACTCACGAAGTTCGGTTGCAAACTCTATGACAAAAGCACGATCCACAAAAACAATATCCTTTAAAAATAAATTAATAAAAGTCTATGATTTTAATGTTGAAAATATTTCAAAGAATAGTAACATTGTTAACTTAAAACCTATACAAAACATACCTCCCCGAAAATGTTCATGGAGCAAAAATTCTCTTGGTTGACCTTCTTATTATTTCATCCCACTCTAAATCTGAATTTGATTCCGACATGTTTTGGAGGGAATGGAGAAGAGAAGGGTTTTGGAGAAGTAGGAACTGAAGAGGTTGAGGGGAAGGGGGTGTATATCACACGAACGTGGCTTCGTGTGGTTATGCCATTTGTCAGCCTTTCATTGGTTCCTTCCTTGAGATATTTCTACATTTGGTAAATTTTGTTTTTGATTTTTTGTTGGTTGATTTATCTGTGATTGACACATGGCAAATGTTACCCTGTGAGTGAGTTTCATTTGTATTATTTATAGATTAGACATAATATAAGACTACACATTATTATATCTTCTGTTAGTCGAATAACTTACATCTTACATGATTTGTTATTGATTTAAACATCATCTTTCAGATAAAGCATGATAATATTTTTATATTTTTTTTTAGTACTTAATTAAAATCATAGGCTGTTTGAATTTTTTTCTAACAAATTCAAACTCATGTCCTATTTTTATATGTATGGTTTAATCATTTACTACTTTCATGTTAACATTATCTGAAAGTCGTTGTTTAATGATTATTAATATATAGTATTATATGTGTGATTCCATTACTATTTTCATGTTACATCCTATGATAGCATCATCTAATCATTGTATATACTTTAGATTATTTGATAGTTTTTTTTTTTGTAAGTTCCTCATATTGTCTTCAAGCATAATTTTTTTTTTCTCTAACATATATTTAGAGAGATTATGATTAACTCATCAAAATTTGAAGGTATTTATTATCTATTAAAATCACTTGTTTTCTTGATAAAAAAATTATATTAATAAATAACAATTACACTATCTATAAAAAAAAACCATTTATTCACTTATCATAATCTATATGCCTTAAAAAAAACATAAATATCTAATATTATCAATACCACTAATATATCTTTTCGTTAATTTTTAATATTTTAATTAGATTGTTTTATCCTTTAATAAATGAAATATATTTTTTTTATTTAAAAAATGTACAATAGAACAACCGCTCTATACTAAAAAAATACATAATTTCTTATTTAAAAATAACTATCATAAATACTTTAATATCATTCTTAAAAAAATGAATATATTTCCAAAGTGTATTATTTTAATATTTTTAATACCATTACTATAAAATATATACTTTTGAAACTATATTATTTTAATGTAACAAAAACATAGACACAATGTGGGATTATAAGGTAAAGAGTTTAATTTTCATATATTGTAAAAACTTTAAATAATTATTTAAATATTTATAAAATAATTACTATGAATGGTAACAAATTTATGGGACAAGGCATGTCTTAAAATATATTCTTATTTATATTATTTTAAATTTAATCAAGTTTTTGTGCAAAATCATCGTATTTAATACAAATACATTATCAGTTTTTATAAAAGGGAATATTCCTTTTAGGTATGAGATAAACTAAAGTTCTTTCATGTGGTTGATGAATTTGTATCAATGAACTTCTTCATCCAAAGTAGAAAATGACGCGAATAAGTTTCTTTTTTTTTTGCAAAACAATTATTAAATTTTTTAAAGAAATTAGATCTATTTTTTCTTATAGTTTGATATCCAAATTCATCCATATGCTTAACTGAAAATACTCTAATTAAGAGAATATTTTCTAATTTGAAATAATGTAAATTAATTACAAATATATCCATCTGTAGTTCACATATTCCAAAATAAAATTATTACTTTTAAATTTTTTTAAAAAAATATTATAACTCAAATTTGCTAGATTTGTAAAGATTAAATACGCAATAATTATATTTTTATTATTTTTATAGAAACTAGATTTATAACTGTGTTATTATGCCTCTTATTTCAGAGGATAAGTTATAATTTTTAAATACTATTATTTCGTGTGGACCCGAAAAAGTTGCAGATGCTGGCTCAGACTCACTCACTGAGTCACACTCTCACCATAAATTGTGACCCTTCTCACGCCAACCCTTTGTTCCTTTTTCTCTCTCGTTTTTCTCACAAAGTTTAGTCTCGGAGCCAACTTCAAAGAGAGAGAACAATGATGAAGCCATCCATGCTCAGATCCCTCCACTCCGCCGCCACCCGCGGAGCCTCCAACATCTCCCGCCGTGGCTACGCTTCTGAGCCGGGGCCGGAACGCAAGGTCGCCGTTCTCGGCGCTGCCGGTGGGATCGGACAGCCCCTATCCCTTCTAATGAAGCTCAACCCTCTCGTTTCTAGCCTCTCCCTCTACGATATCGCCGGCACCCCCGGCGTCGCGGCCGACGTTAGCCACATTAACACCAGATCTAAGGTACCCCCGATCCACCCTCTTAGCCCGATTGTGTTATTATGTTGTTTTTTTTTTTTCAAAATTATAGACTTTGCTGTGTTTTTGTGAGGTACCCTTTAGAGGGTCGTTGTAAAGTTACAAGCTTTCTGTAGTGCGGTCTTTTTTGTCCCCTTTTGCGGGGTTCTTGCAAGGATTGAAGCTTTAATGTGATTTTATGTACGGTAGCGTGTCCTCTTTGTTGAGATTTTGTTAAGGTGCTATATTTAGTGTTTTTTTGGTGTTTTTACAGAGGGATCGGGAACCCTGTAGGGTTAATTCGCCCTCTATTTTTATTAAGTTTTGATTATAGTTATTTATTTTTAAATTTTGTGATTAAGCCTATTTTGTGGATTAGATCATCTATAGTTTTTTTCTGAAACTGTTGATCTCGAGCCCCTTTCTGGGGCATAATGTTGTGGTATTATAATTCGATCCGTTTCGCTGAGATGTACTAATCTACTATCTTTTTGCGTGTGTGGGGGGGGAGGGTTCAGAAGGGAAGTTTTACTGTAGTTTGATGTTAATATCACAGTGAATTGAGTTTTTTTTTTTGTTAGGTACATGGATCTACCCTTTTGTAAGCTTTTTTGGCAAGTGTATATTTACTGTGTTTTTGTTTTGATGTTAATAGCAGGAGTTGCACTAATACACCCTTTGGGCTTAATTTTTCCAAAAATGTAAACTTTACTGCAGTTTAATGTTGAGCTGTTTTCATGTTGTGCATTGATCTAGCTTTCTTTTGGGATTTTTGCAATAATGCATGCTATATTGTAGTTTTATGTTTCAGTATAATTGCTTGAGCTCTTTTGCAACTATGTGCAATTTTTATTGTAGTGTAATGTTGTAGTGCTAATGATCGAGCTTTTATTTATTTTTTTATTGGATTACAGGTTGTGGGGTACCAAGGTGAAGAAGAGCTTGGCAAAGCTTTGGAAGGTGCAGATGTTGTTATAATTCCTGCTGGTGTGCCCAGAAAGCCTGGAATGACTCGGGATGATCTTTTTAATATCAATGCTGGCATTGTTAAGGCACTTTGCACTGCTATTTCTAAATACTGCCCCCATGTGAGTGCCTATTTCCTTGAGTTGTTTTTTCAGTTATTTTGGTTGTTAGTTGATGTTGCTTGCCGCTGTTAGTGTTGTCTTGCTGAATTTGTCTCCGGAAAACATATATAACGGTTTTGGAAAATTTCATTAAGTTTGGTTTTGGGTGATTATTCATTTTCTTTTTTTAGTCACTATGGGTAACACTGTTTATCAGTGGCTATATTGTTCCAATAAAAATGTTTTGGGAATTGAATTGATATTAATATTTGTTATTCTTAAGAAAATAGAGTTTAATTCAAACTCACAAAACTGGCTTGTAAGACGAGATTTAAATTTGTACCAACTTAAATACTATAATTTGATCATATCTTTAGTTGATGTGGGATATTCATAACTTGATAGGTCTAACAAATTTGATTAGGATAGACTTTGAAGGATTCTGATACCATTTTATGAAAGTGACATTTAAGCATAACATAACCTACAAAACAAGCTTGTAAGGTGATGTTTGCTCCCACTTATACATTATAAGTTTGTTATATTTCTAGTTGACGTGAGATTTTTAACATCTTAGAAAGTAGAGTTTAACTCTAACGTAACCCTACTAAATAGGCATCTAAGGTGATGTTTGCACCTGCCTATACATTTACAAGTTGGCCATGTCTCTAGTTGATTTGATATTTTCAAGATTCTAGAAAGTAAAGTTTAATTCTAACTCAACCCTACAAAACTAGTTGGTAAGGTGAAGTTTGCACCTATATATATATATATATATATATTATAATTTGGTCATATTTTTAGTCGATGTGGATTGGACATCTCATACATTGAAATAGAGGGGAACCCAACAATGGAACAATAGTTCCAACAAACTTAACTAGAATAAACTCTGAATAACTTTGATATCATTTTGAGTAAGTGGACTTTAAGCCACCGGCATAATGTGAGGTTAACACTCATTTATATATTATAATTTGACCATATGTGTGGTTGATATGTGATTTTCAACCATTATATGGTTATAATGGTTGATAGTACTATTGACTGGTTGATACATGAATTATTTTCCTAACCTCTAGAAGTATTTAGTAAATCAAAAGTGTAATTGTGTGCATGTCCTGTTTTATATTACATATGATGGCTTGTAGTCTTTTATAGTATGATTTTGATCCGGTACTGATTATTTTTATCTTTGGAATCAGGCTCTTGTTAACATGATAAGCAATCCTGTGAACTCCACTGTTCCTATTGCTGCTGAAATTTTCAAGAAGGCTGGAACATATGATGAGAAGAGATTGTTTGGGGTAACCACCCTTGATGTTGTCAGGGCAAAAACTTTCTATGCTGGGAAAGCCAATGTTCCAGTTGATGGTAAGTCTACAGTAACAAACTTAACAATTGCTTTAAGGTCTTGCTTGGATAGTGTTTTATTTAGTGACCTACTGATGGAACAAATGAGGCAGATTGTTTGATGTCAGATTTCATTGTCATGTTTGTGTGAAGAAAATTCCAACTACATCCAAGAAAAATAAACTGAAAGTGTTTTTTCGCAAGTGGGTAGGGGTGGATGGAAGGGTTAAAATTGGATAATGTACTTTTTCTTTTGAAGAAAAAATTGTATTTAGTTGTAATAACATTTGATTTGGGTTTGTTTATGTTTCTGCAGGTGTCAATGTACCTGTTGTGGGTGGCCATGCAGGAATTACTATTCTACCCTTATTTTCTCAAGTACCTTCCTGCTCTATTAATCTAATTTTCCTCCCTGAAATCTAATGTGTTTGCCTAGCTTGATACGTATGTACTGAATCCTTCTAACTGTTCTTCACTTGTATAGGCTACACCAAAAGCCAATCTTGATGATGATATCATCAAGGCTCTTACAAAGAGGACTCAAGAGGGAGGAACTGAAGTTGTGGAAGCTAAGGCTGGAAAGGGTTCTGCAACCTTGTCAATGGCGTAAGTCTGGCATTAACTAATTATTAATCTTTTTATTCAGTTTATTCAGAGAAGATCATTGATACACTAAGGCAAGAGTGTGGTCCAGCGGTAAAATTTGTCATGTATTGATGTAATATCTAATCCTGCTTTTTTAATTTATTATGTTCTTGCAGCTATGCTGGTGCCCTATTCGCTGATGCCTGTCTCAAGGGCCTCAACGGGGTCCCAGATGTTGTTGAGTGCTCATTTGTGCAATCCACTGTCACTGAACTTCCTTTCTTTGCTTCCAAGGTCACTGAACTGCAACCATTTTATTGTGTTTCAAATTTTACTTCTCTCTGCTTAAAAGGGGCTGTTCCATTTTAGAAAATTACATATCTTTGTGTAGAATTGGTGAAAACAAAATATACAACAATAAAAGTAGAAATAAGGTGGCATTTTATAAATATAAGTGTGAACAGATTGTTTCCTCAAACCAAACAGTCCCTAAGATTCCTATATTTTCACCATGCATATGGCCTACTTGCTTGTTAGACTGGTTAGTTTGTGTCTCCAATTGAACTGGTCAAAATCTGGAAAAACTAGTTCAATGTTGGTCAACAAATAAAAAAAAAGGTCTTTTAAAGTGTTATTTATTACCTTTTTCCTTAAAAATAAAGAATGTTAAGTATTTTGTTATTTTCTTTTAAAAAAGTTAGAACATTAAACCTAAATATGACCATTTATTTGATTTTGTGTAGATTTTTGAATATTAAAAATTTATATAGTTACTTTTAGTTTCTATTATTATCAAGTTAACATGTTACACTGGTTCAACCGTAGTTCATGGTTCGACCACCGGTTCAATCAATGAGTGAACTTTTGAACTGGTGTTTTGTCCGGTTTAGTGACCGATCCGGTGCCTTGCCCGGAGAGATGGTTATCCATGTTGGTTGCTGCCTATTGCTACTGACACCATGGTGAAAATGTGTTGCAGGTGAGGCTTGGGAAGAATGGTGTGGAGGAAGTTCTTGGCTTGGGAGCTCTCTCTGATTTTGAGCAACAAGGCCTAGAGAGCCTTAAGGGTGAACTCAAATCATCAATTGAGAAGGGAATCAAATTTGCAAACCAGTAATTGAACACGTGACATGCATGTCTGGTAGGTAACTGGATATTCCTTTAAGAACCAAATCAAATTTTGCAATCTCAGAACCATTGTTGTATTGTTGCCGGCAGTGGTGGCGGCTTTGTTGTTTTGTTTAGAGTAGGTATAGGCCATGGTTTAATAATATAAGTCTGAGAGCATTTTGTTAAGGGATTGATCAATCTTAAAACCAGTTTTAGGTGTTGGCCATTCAATTAATAATTCTCCCTTTTAACTGTGGTTTCACATAATGTAATTGCAGGGTGTTATACCCTTTTTACTTGTTTCACTCATTGTTTTAGTTGTGAAAGCTTTTTCAACCTTCTTCTGTGTTGATCTCAGTAGATGAAACTTGGTCTTTCTTGAAGTTTGATTACTGCACATTTTGACATGTTTTTTCTTATATGGTTAAAATTCAATAAAAACTATAAAATTATATAGGTGATTTTTAAATAACAAGTGAGATTCTCATTATTTTAATGTATACAACACAATCATTAATACACTTTACCAGTTGTAGGTTTTTTTGAAGGATAATGAGTATTATTTCCATAATATTTTTTCTATTAAATCAGTTAGCTTTTAAAATTTATTTTAACTCTAGTATATGAATGTATTCCATTTTAATTTCTTTTATTTCTTTTCAACTTGGCGAAAATATGCGAGATAATAAAAATTGAGTTAAAATACATGCAAATACAATAATATTTGGTTGTACATAAATATGAAATGCATGGAGGAGAGCAAAATTAGCAAGAGGAGGAAAACTACTTGAAAATAGTCACAATTTGTTTTTAATTTTTTCTTTCATTTCTCCTTTACCCTAAATACCAATATTATTTCTTTTCTTTATCCATATTTATCCATCCGATATTTTGATATATTCCTCTTGTAATAAAAGAATTTTTTACATCTACAACAAAATATTAATATTTATAATAAAAGAATTTCTAATATTTATAATAAAAGAATTTAAAGAAATGAAAAAAATATTTGTAATAAAAGAATTTAAAGAAATGAAAAAATATCCGTAATGAAAAACAAAATATTAATATTTATAATAAAAGAATTTAAAAAAATGAAAAAATATTCTTAATGAAAAAAATATTTGTAATAAAAGAATTTAAAGAAATGAAAATATATTCGTAATGAAAAACAAAATATTAATATTTATAATAAAAGAATTTAAAGAAATGAAAAAATATTCTTAATGAAAAACAAAATATTCATATTTGTAATAAAAGAATTTAAAGAAATGAAAAAAATATTTGTAATAAAAGAATTTAAAGAAATGAAAAAATATTCTTAATGGAAATATAAATATAAACAAAATGTAAAATGTTAAAATAATTTTTAAAATTAAAAAATTAAAAAAATATCCTTAATAAAAATATAAACAAAATGTAAAATGTTAAAATAATTTTTAAAATTAAAAAAATTAAAAAAAATTAAAATATTAATATTTAGTGGGATGTATATACTTAACTTCCTTTTTAGATTTGTCTGTATACTTCTACTCTCTATCTAATCTTTACCGGTTTTCTTATCTTTAAATTTGGTTAAAATATATTTTTAGTTTTTAAAAAAGCGACTGAATTTTGATCGAGTTATATAAAAATTACAACAGTTACTTTTAGTCATTTTAAAATGTGTCGAGTACAGTTTTAATTCCTGTAAAATACTTTGTTTTGATTTTCATTACTCTAAATTTTAAAAGTACTAATTTTAGTTCCTAATATTGATTATAGGATAAATAAATAACATATATTTTACATGTAGTAAGAGTTTTTTTTAAAAGTGTTACACATTAAAATTATATCACAATACTAATATATATCAGTTGAATTTTTATTTACATGCTAACAGTTAATAATGTCACAATACTCGAGATAAAATGAGTGGTTTTCAATTCAGTTCTAAAGGGAGTAAACACAATGTTTTTTTACTAACAAAATTAAAATATGCATTTTATGTACATAAGAATAACAATGGGTGAGTATCACTTTGATTATACTCATTTTTTTTAGAGTACCATCTTTATCTATAATCAGAACTATACCACTTCCATATTGTTCTAAATATTAATTGATATTTTTCTTAAAAAAATCACAATAAGAAAAATGTTACTAAATAATAATTATACATAACTGAACTTTATGATAACTACAACACTTATTATTTTTATGCAATATTGACTGGAAAATGTATCAAGAATTTGAGTAAACTTGTTGAATATCATGAGTTGAATGTTGAAAGAAATAATGAAAAAATATGTAATGAAGGAAAAATTATTCAAATGAAACAAATTAAGAACTAAAGAATAAAATATGTTTTTTAATTACTTAATAAACTAATGGCTTGCATTATTAAAGTCAAATATTTTCAAGTGACAAAATAAATAAAAAATAAAAAAATAAAAAAAAGTATAAATGATCAAATGTGTATATAAAAAAGATTTAGATAAAAGTTGAGGTTTACATTTTGTAAACTATAATATACCATTTGGAGAAAATCACATAAAGATAAAGAAAAAGACTGTGTAATTGAGGTTGTGATGAGAAAGAAAATACCTTGGAGATTTGAGTGAATTTGATGAATCTTAAATGAGTCGAATAATTGAAAGAGAGAATTAATAATTACGGAACAAAAGAAAAGTTATTCAAATGAAATAAATATCAATAAAAAAATAAAAATAAGTATTTTTAGGTTATTTTGATAAACTAAAATATTTTAATAATTTAATGAAGATGGATATGATAATGAAGATAAGATGGTATACTCATCTCCATAATCAATTTAAAAAATCATGTATTACTCATACTTATAGTCGTATCCGATTAATGTTTAAGATGAGTTTGAACAATACTATGAAAACAAATTTGTTTTCCATCCGCGTAAACTAATAACATATTCAACTCTTCAAGATTCAAGATTTAGTATGTTTAGATTTGCTTTAAGTCAAGTTGAATGCTAATTATTTATTAAAAAAGAGTTTATATTCAATGTTTTGGGAAGAGAAAAATAAGGAAAATAAATAACATATGTTTGGTTTATAGATGTCTAACAAATGGAAATTGAAAAAAATAAAAAAATATCATCATAAATAATTTTTTTTGTCATCCATTCATCCTTTACATTTTAACCAATGTTTTTGAAACATTGATTACCATTACCTTATTATGTGTGACGATTGTTTAATTGTTAAACAAACATGTTTACGAACTCCACCAAAAACCATCATGAGATGTGAAATTTTCCTTGAATAAGTTTTGCTTTGGATCAACTCATGAAATGCTCAAACTTTCCTTTTCTGCAAGAAATAACCTATTTGTGCAGGGTGGTAGTAGGAGAAGCATGTTTCCACTTTGTACTAGGCACTAGCTATTAGAGACTATGAAATTCCTATATCTTTTTATAAACTTTGATAAGAAGCTTTGTGGAGACATACACGAAGACAACTTTTCATGCATATTTGTTGCAAACGATCAAGAGTCTATGAATGTCTCCAACGTTTGATATTTATGAAAAAATTAGTAATGTAAGGGGCTTGATTATGTGCATATAGAAATTGTCATATTCATATTGGTAAGCAAACCTGGTTCTAATTGTGGTGATGGAGAGATCAAGAAGTTCATGTTCCTCCATGGAAATTGCTTCTATTATTCTTTTGTAGTAAATAACTTCATCATTTGGTATCAAGAGCTTTGGTCTTCAAGAGATAAGTGTCCAGTTCTTGAATTTTTCCGTTGTTCTTAATTATTTTTGCTTGTTCTTGTATTGTTCTTCATTTGTACTAATTGCTTTTGAGTTTGTAATGTTTATTTCTTGTTTTTTTGTTCAACTCATTTAATTCCTTCCTTAACCAATCCTTGTGTTTGTTTTAGGATTCTATACATGGTTTGTCCTGTCAAATTAGTAGGAGCTTGTGATTTTGATTAAAATTTTTGTTTAGAGTCATGTTTAGTTCCTTTAAACATCCCTCAAAGTTATTATATATATTTTTTTTGTTTATTTTACTTACGTAGGAAAAATAAAATTTGAGAACCAAATATCTTTGTTTCATGTATTTGAGTTTATGTTTGTTACTAAATCATTAACAAATTTTTAAAGTAAGGTTCCTAATTGTTATGTATTAATGGAGACATATATGATTCCTTTTCTTGATGTTCTTGATTGAATCTACTTATTAGAACATGATGAACACATTGCTTGTTGAATTTGAAATTGAATTAGTATAATCATTGAGTTGCTTCTTGAATTATAAGTAAAAAATAAAAGGATAGTCTAAAAACATAGAAAAAAAGCAAATGAAAGAAAAGAAAAACAAATCAATCAAGAAAAAAAAGTGAAAAGGTTGAGACCCATACCTACTAATGGCAAAGAAAAACAAGCAACTAATACAATACAATGTTTTTTTTATGCAAACTTTCATACTTAGTTAATCTTTTGAATTAAATTCATGTCTTGTAACAAGCATTTTAGAGCATAAAAATTGTTTAATTTCAAACTAAATTTTCAACTTGTGTTGTGTTTGTGTTTTCACTCAACTTGCATTTTATTTTGTTTTGTTAATCAATTCTAGAACTTTCAATCATGAATTTCCTTTTTGTGTGCTAGCATTTAAATTTACCTTTAATTCTAGTTTCTCTTTCTTTGGAATTCTTTGAAGTATTGTCATCATCTCTATTCTCTTTGATTTTAACCAATTCTAATTCAACTTTTCTTGATTTTAGTTCTTTAAATTCTTGGAGTTATGTTAGTTCTATACGCTCTATTTTTTGAAACCTTTCTTATACAAATTTGAATTTTATCAATCAAACATAGTTCTATTAGTAATCAATTTACATAGGAAAGTATATTTCTTCCTTGAAATATTTAAGCGTATGTATAAAAAAAAATTGTACTGTATTTCAAATCAATTTCACAAGCACATTCCATTCTCAGTTTCAATTATTTCTTTTGATTTAAATCATTCTCAATTAATTTGTGGTATAAAAAGGAGTATAGAAAACATATAACACTCATTTGAGCATATATTGAATGTAAAATACTGAGTTTGAGAACTTCATTTTGAAGATCGTTCAACACGATTTCTGTAATTGTATGACTTGATCTTCGTCTGATGCGTTCCAGAGCTTTTTATCATCTGTCACTACAAAAAATTATGTATAAAGTGACGGTTTTAATATGGCGGTTACTAATAACCGCCACAATTTTCCGTATAATACGACATTTTACGAACCACCAGAATTATCCTTTAAATTGTGTCATTTTTAAGTGTCGCAATTATCCTTCATAATGAAATTCCCATTCCCGCGTTTGCTTTCCCTCCCTACACCATTTCTTTTTATTCTTTTTTTTTTTTTTTTAAAACTTGTTTGAAACGTTCTTTCACAACCACCGTTACCTCCCCCTCTCTTCCCCTTCTCTTCTCACTCA
>Ga0123342_1008409_pt1 | contig 13007 bp, 4 predicted proteins | sample Turbeawhitnodule_FD_89960 | JGI IMG/M metagenome (GOLD analysis project Ga0123342, IMG submission 89960) | Root nodule microbial communities of legume samples collected from Mexico - Turtle bean Mexico white nodule | ecosystem: Host-associated > Plants > Roots > Nodule | place: Mexico: Nepantla...
GTGGTTATAGTGGAATGGGCGTACGAAGCCCCTCTATGTAATGTGTGTGTTCTGAGTTGGGTTGTATAAGGGTTGGGACACCCCTGAAGTGTCCCTTTTAATTTCATTTAATTCTTTGCTGATAAAAAAAAAAAAGAATCTTCTTCAGAAATACATCAACAAGTTGAATAACTTTTGTTACGCGGAACATTAAATACTACAATATATTTTAATATAAAATATAAATGAATATTATTTATACGGTGTATGATTTCTCACCACACATTTCTTTCCACACCTCCCAAGTTGTCTATGTACTTCACACAGGACTGTTAGAAGATTAAATTTCTCCCCTTACCCTCCCAAGACCCTTTGCACTTGTAATGATTTGTGGTTGGATAATAATATATTGACAATTCGAATTTTTTTATAGAATTATATTATAATTTTTTTATTATATATATTTATTTCACATTTTGTATATATAATCTTAAGAATTGTCGAATTATATTTTTGTTGTTGTAATTGTAACCTTTTTCTATGAGTAGTGTGACTCAATGAATAAAATATTTTAAATTACACGATTTAAAAATTATTTTTTACGTTAAAACAAACTTTAAGATTGTTATTTAACATACTGAAAGTTAAAAAATCACTTCTAATTCACACAATCCAAAAAAAAAATTCGTGTAAAAGATTATTTCCTTTGGGATTAAAATAACTTCGTATAAATCCAGAAGCTATTTAAGTCAAAAAATGACTTTGTAAATTCAACAGATCACAGTATGCGGCATTATATGAGAGAGAAAATGTTAACGTTAAAAAACAATTTGTTTCATTCCCATATTTGTTATTTGGAAAATATAGTGTAACAACTCAAAGAAGTTATATACAACTCTGATGTGATACGTTTAGAAATAAATATATATAATAAAAAATAAATTTGTAATTAAATAATATAAAAAAAGTATTAAAATAATAGTATTGGGAGTTGTAATGTGGTTGTATAAAAAATGTGTTGTACATATATAATTGTTTTTTTTTTAACGTTGTGAAACATAATAAAGTTGGATAACAAACTAACGCAGGTACTGTTAGTAAAAGAAAAATAGGATTACAAAAATACGAAAGATAGTGGACGATTTACTTATTAAAAAGCTTATTTAAAACACACCAATACTTTTATTTTAAATTACAAATATAACATATTTTCGAACAATTTCCACTAATTTAAAATTAAAAAAAAATATAAAAACATAAAAAATAATATAAAACTAACATAAAAATATTCGATAAAAACATCAAAGTAATATATTTTAGTAATTGGTAGCTGGATTTTTCCAATTTCGACGATATAAAATGTGTTTCAATGGATATTTAAAGCCAATGATGAACAAATGTTTAACCATTGTTGCAAATCACTTAAATAAGGAGGTCGTTCCATAATAAAAAAAGTGATGTGTCGTGTTGGTTCGTTCAATTCTTGTGTGACTTTTACTAGAGCTCTTAAATTAAAATAGTATTTTCAAAAATTTAGAAATTCTAATTGATTCAAAATATTAATTAACTTTTCACAAAGTTATTTCCCAAAATTAAGTGGAAATGAGTATAAAAATATTATATCAATTGAATTATTTGAAAATGTGTTGTAATAATAATTAAAAGATGATACGACATGTATTTATATTTAACTATAACACAGACACTGACATGGACACTAATACGATACGGATACGGACACGAAGATACGTATAATATCTAAAATGTAGGATACGGGGACACGAATCTATAAATTATATAATTATGAATTATATAAATTGACAATAAAGATTTATGTGTATAAGTATGTTCCAGATTATTTTTTGGAGCAGAACAATATTTTTCATGATAACTGGTTCAAAAAGATTTGTTTCTTATTTTTATAATCATAATAAAAATTTATTATTGAATTTTTAGAAAATTAATGTACTTTTCCTTTTTAAAATTGTGTTAGAACCGTACTAGAATTGTCAGAAATCTAACAAATGCTTTTTAAATTAGATACTTCACGAATACGTGTCCTACAAGTATTATACGAGTGTTGATGTCCGATATGAGTATCCGACACCGACCCATTATTTAAGAAAAGTGTCTGATCTTCATAGATATTTAGTATTTAAAATTTTCGTTTAACGGTTAAAATATCTTAAATTACAATATTTGAGCACTATATACATATAACACTGTCATGATTGAAATGAAAATAAAATTGAAGGAAAAAAACTGAAAAGAATGATGTACCTATAAGGTCGGAAGGAACCTTGCCATTACCGAATCGACCAGTTGGAATGGCTCCTTGAAAATCTCTGCCATAGGGAGGGAAATTGCACTTTGCAAGTGTCTGTGTGTTGTTGTTGTTGTTGCCCGTGTCCATTATCGAATCTCCGAACACCAACACTGCAGGAACCCGGAAATTTGGTGGAAGTTCCACTGCACCCTTCGTTTTCCAACAAACCATCGTCAGTATTAACATCAAACGGAGCACAACTGAAGAAGGAATTAAAGAACAATATTCCATGGCGCTGCTACTTCTTTCTCACTTCAGCTGCATTTAAATAACTCACTCCGACACAACACAAACAACAAAACCTGTGTGCCACGCAATTGTGTTAGTTTAAGCTCATTCATTGCACGCAAGAAATTTTTTCATCTAACTTCTGACTGCACGGACAATTTATTTATGATCTGTTTCTACTTTTTCTTCCATATATATAAATATTTATATATTTAATGTCACGCAAAAGAATATTTTCTGTCCATTGATCACAGGTTCATTAAATAATAATCTGGTGTCAATCATCTGCGGCATGTTGTGAACAAAGGATGGGAAAAAGATATTCACAAGAGTCTTACCGGATAAAGATTTTACAGATAAAACTCGTTAGGCATTCAAATGAATAATCAAACCAAACCAACACTTCTTTAACAAGACAAAATGTTAACAAGACAAAATGTTAGTTAAGAAAATTAGAAACGAATTTTTAAAAACTAAAATAATTAGTTACAATAATAATTAAATTAGAGACATTTTTTAAATTAAAAAAAATAATTTTTTAAATTAGTTTCTGTTATTATTAAATAATTTTTAAATTGGTATTTAATTAACAACTAAGATTTTAACTATCAATTATTTAAATTCTAAATTTGGTAGAAAAACCTTGGTTACTAATTAAATACTAATTTAGAAATCATTTAACTATAATATAAACTAATTTAGAAATCAAAAATTTATTTAGTTCTTAAAATAATTTCTAATTTAGTAATTATAACAATTAATTAATTTATTTTTCTAAAATTAGTTTCTGTTTCATAATTTTAATAAGAATATGATCCTTTACCTAATATTTTTGCCTCGGACTTAAAAGTCGAGAGAAAAATTGTAGAAAATGATGAAATATTAAAATTAGTAATATAAAATATTATGACATTTTTGTATTTGTTCTATACTCTTTAGGGCACAGTGTATAGTAAGAATGGTAAACATTTAACAGTACAGAAAGAGACCCATACTGGCAATGGCAAGACATTGACTCACTTGCAGTGACTTTATTACCCGCAGAAGAACGTAAAGGGGAAACTGGACCGCTTTGTTTATTATTTTCGAATGTAGAATTGATTTATGCAATTCACCTTTTTGGCACGGAATTTACATCTTTTTTCAATTTTGGTCATGGGAACTATCTTCAAATTCAGTTTTTGAGGAGCTTAGATAATGTAATTTTTATATTTAAAAATAGAAAAAGTGAGTTTGTGTTTTTTTAGCTCAGTAGAGTGAGGAAGAATAATGGGAAAAAATATAAAAAAAAACATTTGTAAGTATGTATTAATATAAAATCAATAAAATTATATGTATGTGTGAGGCTAGGTAATGAATATATGGTAAAAAATTATGATTTATGTTTGAGGTTGGGTTGTGAAGTAAGGGATCAAACCCAATTATAAAATAAAATATCCTCCAAATAATGAAAAACATATTAATTTATTTTTTGTTAGGAGCACTGATTTCGAAAATCAACTGTATATGTAAAATTGTGATTAGTTTAGAATATAACTATAAATACAAGAGAAGAGAAAAGAGTACATTAGTCATTATAAAAAGAGAATCATATTTCATTTTATCTGTTTTTAGAATTTTTTTATCAATATGTATAGTTTACATATGTATTGTTTTTGTTAAGATGTGTTTTGGTCTAGTTCTTCCGTATTTTTGTATTTTTTTTTAATAATATTTTTTTTATGTGAGGACAAATGATTGTTGTTACTTGAGGTGTTAGTCTAGCTGAGATCTTAAGTTGTATAGTAATATCTAAAATAAAAACTTTTATTTTAAAAAAAAGAGATAATTATATAAAAAAAATAGAATTATTTAATTGAAAATTATTGTTTCTAGCTAAACTAAATTTTCTATTTAATTTTAATTAAGAAACGTACCTGACTAGAACACTAACATAATTTGTATATTTAAAAATAAAAATATATATTGTATTAAAAATGTATTACAAATTAAATTAAAATTTGGGGGTGGATTAAAGAGGAGAAGAAAAATAGAAAAGAATGTAGGTAGAGAAATAATTTTATTTAGTGAGTAACCTACACCCAGAGAATACAACCTCTTTTGACGAAATCCCCACTGAATCCCAGGCATATGGGGATGATATTTTGACACTCTACTTCAATTTACATTCATAATAAAATATTAATATTTATAATAATAAAAAATTAAAAAAATAAAGAAATGTTTTTAATGAAAATATAGACCATATTAAAATGTTAAAATAATTTTAAAATTAAAAAAATTAAAAAAATTAAAATATTAATATTTATAAAGTGTTGGGGAAGCATGTGAAAAAATCATTTTCCACTTGATATATTGATGTCAAGTTGTCCCTGTTGAGTAATAGAAGTTGTACTGTTATAATAAGGTCCTCTTTCATTCAAAGTTTCAATTCCACCTCTTTGCATCCAATAACTCATGTATGTTCTCTCTCCTCCTTTTGTTCTTGTTAAAACCTCTTTTTCACAAAATATGTGAAAAAACATGAAATTGAAAATGAAGAATTTGTTCATAAAAAAGTATGTTGTTTAGGAGGATAATTTTGGGTTTAAACTAATTCCTAATTCCTAATTCCTAATAAGTAATATAACATGATATCCTGAATGCATAGTTAATATATAATTTGAGAATTATTGATTTTGATTTTAATTTATTGACAAGTTTGAGTTGACCCTCACCTACTAATTGAAGAAATATTAATTTCCTCATCTGTTCCTCCAACTGTATTAGGGTAATGAAGAGAGTAGTTGTGTTTCTTTTGGGCTAAAGGTCGGCAGTGGGCCAAGTGTACGTTTGTTCGCAATTGTGTTCTTCAAACTTAATTCATGTATTAAACATACAGATATGCAAAAACTCTCATGAGATATTTCGTAATACTTATTATATTTAAAATTTTCAAAAAATTAAAAATATATTTAAATAGAACATAAACTAAATAACTTTAAAAAAGTTAAGATTACACATATTAATTAGTTGTTTAAGATGTTATAAAATATTTATATTAATTATACTGTAAAATGTATTTATAGTATCTAGCACACATTGATAATAAATTTTACACACAAAAAAACAATGTATTAATTATTTCATAAAAAATAATTACGTCGTGATAATAATTATACAACGGAAATAAATTATAACAGGTCTTTGATGTAATTTGATATCCAAAATATTTTTTAAAGATCCATATTATGACTTGTTCCAATCCATGCATTTAAAACCAAAAACATGATAGAATCATATAAACGATATGGTCATAAAACAAAACAAAAAAGGAAAAATGAAAAAAATATATATAAGAAATTGAGATATAACAGTTATTAGAGTATATCAAACCTAACACATATAGTATTCTTAGTTTACTCATTGCATTAACATTCATGAAATGTTAATAGATAATATTTAAATATCAAGTCAGAAAGTAAAATTTAATTATCAAATAAGAAATTTCAATAATTAAAAAATAATAATTATTGTAAAAAAAAAAAATAGAGAGGAGGATGTTGGAAACCATCATGTCAATTGAGTGCAATGCCTTAAATATAAGTGGGACTAAATATGGTTGGTTTTCTACCGCTAAAAAAAACATGATTTTTGGTGGGTCAAAAATGGAATAAAATTGGCAAAAATTGACGTATAAGTGTCGGATTTATGTGAGACAACAATCTCATAAAAAAACTGTGAAAGCAATTGGACATTATCGTCAGACAGTGAATGTGACGCATATTGCATGGACCAAATCGATGTAAAACGGACGTAAATTTCGTTAGTCAAACCGATGCAATTACGGTGGCTTTTGCGTGGGCCAAACCGACGCACATTTATGAAATCGTCAATGCGTCGATTTAACCGACGAACTGGAAAAAAATGAATTAATTAATATAAAATAAAATAAAATGTTGCGTGGGCTTGGCTGACGCATAAATGGGATGAAAAAAAAAATTATATTTTCTTCTAGCCATTTTACCTGTAAACAACAAATACTAACCAATTTACAATCTGGATTTAATATAACAAATTATTTTCATTCACACCACAATCACAATACAAAAATAATTCAAATAGTTAAACAAAGTCATTTAGATAATTTGATGCATCCAAATATTCAAAGTGGATATAAATACGTATAACAAAACTTAAAATTAAAAGTGTACTTTAGAATTTGACTAAAAGTAGTAAAACTTAAAATGTTGAATAATTCAATTACGTAAAAGAATGTTAATGAAAATATAAAATGAATCCCATAGTGATATGATATGTGAAAACCTGTAAAAAAAATACAAACAATATGAATAAATAAATGAAATAATTAAAATACTTAGTAGATAATAAAAATGTCAAATAATTAAACTTACAGTCTAGAATGCAGTTTAAGGGACAAGTTGGTCATCCTGCTCTGGATCATACTCTTGATCGAATTGAGTTGTGCTAGTAGAAGCATTTTTGTCACATTCCTAAATCATTTCTAAACGATAAAAAACTTTTTTTCCCAAACAAATTATGATATTTTTTATTAATTTCGTATCCTTTTATTAATTACGTAGACTTTTATTATTTAATTCTCCAAAATTTCCAGTCATATTCTATCAATTATTAAACCCAAACTTTAATTTCATTCTCTTTCCAGAACAACATTAACAAAAGGTCCATATTAACTGTGTCGATATTAACCGCGTACATATTAACAATGCATACAGATTTAAAAAGTTCAAACATATGTCCATTAACTTATTCAAAAAAATTGAAACTTTAGTCTCATCATAATGTCCATTCACACCGCAATATTCATAAATCAACACATAGCCCACCAAAGACCACATGTGGAACAGAGCAATAAAATTAATTAAAAATATTTGAAATTTTAAAATTGTACCTGTCTAAGCTGACCTTTGTGAAGTAGGAGGTGGGCTCAACAAAGAGGCGGGAAGAAGGCAATATCTGAAATGAAAAATAAGAAAAAAACTTTGAGGGGATCACAAATGTAAAAGAAGCAAAAAATGAAGACTAAAATATGAGAAGAGAAAACAACAAGTGCAACGGATGACGGGGCAGTGAACGACGGCGACAACCATAGAAGCGAAGCAAAGCTCTGATGACGATGGTGGAGCGCTGACGGTGACAATAGAGTGCAACATCGATGGTGGAGCATTGACAGTGACGGTACACTACAACGAAACAACGGAGTGCAACAGTGAAGTGCAACAAAACTGTGCAGCTGGAGGCAAATTAAAAGAGAGGAAAAATCAATTTAGGATTTGTTATTTGGGGAAAACATGAGTGGGGCACACCGGGAAAATTTTGCTTAAATAGGTAGACTATGCGTCGGATGCGGCCTACGCATGGCTTAAATACAACTTAATTTAATTAAAAAATAAATTAAAATTTTAAATTTTTTAATTCAATTTATTTTAAATTTATACAACAAATAAATGAATTTAATGTATAAAATAAATGCATTTAATTAAAAAAAATTTCTTTAAATTATAAAAAACAAATTAATTTAATTTATAACAAATTAATTTAATTTATAAAAAACTATTCATTTGATTTATACAATAAAAAGTTAATTTAATTTATACAACATAATATATATTTAATTTATTAAAAAAAACTATATTTAATTTATACAACAAAAATTTCCTTTAATTTATACAACAAAAATAAATACATAATTAAATTAAACTTTGGTTTAGAAAACCATTTATCCTTACAAGGGTTCTTTCTATGTATTATGATTTAAAAATAATCAATTTATTAATGTCTTCGACGAAATCAAAAAATAACTTTTAATGTGTGAAATTGAAAAAAAAAAGTTCCCTATCAACCATTCTATCAAATTAAGTATAATTTGTACGGGTCATAACATCTACTATCACGAATATCAATGAATCTTATTATTGAAATTGTTCATGAAATCCTCTTTTAGCCTTTATAATCGAGTTCTTAGTTCAACTCTTACCTTATTAACTAGAATAAAAAACACAAGTACATATGCTCCACGCAAAATGTAAATGGGCTAGAGTTATGAACTTATAATCCAAAATCTAATGATCAACTCTATTCCATGATTCTAAATTTATTCTATACCAGACTCGATCGAAATGGAGGTATATATGTTACATTTATTAAGAACTAAGTCTACTAAAATTACTATGTCAAAAACCTATTATTCATGCAATGAGAATTGTTTTACATGTTCTTTAATACGAGGTCAATGACATACAGTAAAATAACCTAAATTTATGAATTTGTTCTTTAGTGTATTGGGAAACTATATGAACACACTTATATAGAATATTGCACATTATTACGTCATCTCGTGACTCAAAACTTACTACATTATTATGTGTTTCAGTTGGAAAACATCAATTTCTTTTGTATATCATATTCAATAACTATAAGAATTACATTTATAGAACATGTGGTCAAATTTGGGGTAATCTAAGAATTAGGAATAAGTTACTTACTCACACACTTAGTCTTAATATATATGTTTCTATCATAAATATTTTCGATAAATCTTTAAAATGATCTTATGCTTCATTTATGACAAGTAACATCTTTTAAATCACAATGGATATCAAAGTAAAATTACCAATTCATTTAACCATTACACAAATATGACATTCAAATTTATTTAAGTTATCGATAAAAAGTTTTATTTTATTTTCTTAACTTTACTTTCAGATTTTAGGATAAATTGATTCTCTATTTTAAACATATCCATTACATTTTATATTAACTAATTACTTCATGTTAAATTCATATTACTAAATTTATGTATATTTTACATAATATTTACAAAATTAAAATAAGTATTTCTTTTTACTCAATTATTATTTTTCAATTATTTTTAAACTTTTTAAGATAATTTCTTTAAATAATTTAAAATCAAACACTTAATCAATTTAATTTGACTAACATATATCAAAATTATTAAAATTAAAAATTATAATAATATTAAAATAAATAAAATTTAACATAAATACAATAAACTATTAAAAATTAAAATATTTATTACCATATTATACATTAAATAAATATAAAATCAATAAATTTTAAAATTTAAATATTAAAATATAACTATGCGTGGACTATAACCCAAGTACAATTATTTTTCCTACTACTTGCATCGGTTAGGCCAACGCACAATTTAAATTAAGCATCGATCGTGGTCGACACAAAATAATTTTTGTTAAATCTCTTCCTGTGTCCGTTATGTGTCAGACAATCCACGAAAAAATTACTTTACGTCGATTTTGTCGCTGAAAAACGCGTCTATATTAAGCCCACACATGTGAAAGCTAATGGGTTATTTACTTATAATGTACAAAAATTGAGTAATTTATGTTTTTACTTACGAAAATATATAACATTAAAAGTACTTATAAAAAAAAGTTAAATCGTACTTCAAACTACGACTTCATTATAAAAGACATTTATTTCAAACAAGTTTTTTTTTCAATTAAAACAAGTCACATTTTCAAGCATAATTTCCGTTATTTTTAATTCATTTGAAACTGAATACGATTGTTTATATTCATTTTTAAGAAAATAAAAGAAAATTGTGGTTGCAGTAATGTAATTTTAAAATGAAATTAACTTTTTTATATTATTTTGTGACCAGTATTTTTATATTGTTTAAAATGAAATTAACTTAGCTCTTGAAGAACCATGGCTCATGATACCAAATGATGGATTGTGCCTTCATAGCTGATTGAAATTCTTTGAATGTTGAGATGAATTGCAGAAGCTTTAATTGAGGAGGCGTGCAAGGATGCTCACTTGGAGCTATGGATTCCTTGAAGGTGCATGCTAAGTATGGAGAGTGATTGGTTGGGCCATATCACTTGAGCTAGGTGGAGAAGAAGACTAAAGTGTCTATCCTAAGGAGGCAAGACAAAAGTGAGAATTTGGCTAGCAACTTTGGCAACAGTTTCACTCATTCATTAATCTTACAAAAACATAAGCCAAGCACCTCAATTTATAGGAGAGAGGACTCAACATTTTGGAGCCAAAATTTGAAAATTCAAAATAAAACTCTCCAATGAGAAGGTGTCATGTGGAGTCATGCTTTCCATGTTTAGCTCACACCTTCCATGCTAAATCCTCTCCACTCCTAGGTTGCCATGTGGACGTCTATGTGCTCCATGCCAAGGTGATTTTCGTCCTCCAATATACCCTAGACATTTTAGGGTTATATTGGGTTCAAAGAAGCCCGATTGTTACCCTAACTAGTCACTTTTAACCATAACTAGACCTATTTTACTATTGGCTCAAATACAAGCCCAAAAACCTATGCTACTTGCCCAAATATTTGGTCCAATTATTTTATGCTATTAAGCTCAATACATAGCCCATGAAATCCTAAACAACTTTATACAATTTATTTAAGCTAAATCTTGACCCACAAATAATGTTGATCAGTCAGCAAAAACTCAGTCTTCTTGTGTTCTTCTTACTAAAGCTCTAGTTTATGTTTTGATTACTTGGAGGTCTTCTTGGATATATTTGTACATTCCTTCACCCTAGAGTTGTCCTCTTGAATGGGCCTACAAAAATAAACAAAAGCCCAATTAGACCCATATTTGCAATTAAATCAATAAACAACTTCTTGGTCTTCATCCTCCTTATTATGGAGTTGTGTGTGATTGGACGTTTCCATCACATTCTCTAATGACAGTCACATTATGCATCAACAAGTTTGGTTGGAATTAACAAGGTTGTATTATGACAATGACAGTGCCATCTCATTTTTCTCTTTTTGAATGTTCCCAACTCTTTCAGTATTTATTCACAATGTGCATAGACTTCATAAACTTGGTCTTGCATCTATAGAATCATTTACTAGTATACTTTGGTTTCAACACCTATTTACTAGTTATGACAACTTACCCTTCAAACTTGTTCAAAACTAATTTTCATTATGTTTTGTGTTTATATTTAAATTTAATTGATATATGAATTTGTTTGGGAACTTATGAAGTGGGGAAAATATCATTTGATTGAGGTGACTAGTGCATGTCTTGCGGTTCAGAACCTATTAGAATTTCAAATCATTCACTCAACTAATTAGTTAGAACATGTTGGTGCATACAGTTGTTGGTGAACTAATAAAGTGGTGCATGAATGTGAAAAAAATCAATATAATTTTAAAATTATTATATTATTTTATATCTTGATACCTGACATGAGAAGGACTTAATAAACAAATCCGTATTAATGTTATAAGTAAAATAAAGGATTGTGATTTTATTACAAGGAAAAAATTGTTAATTCAAGATAATAAAAAAAGTATGAAAGGTTATATTTGCAAATAATTGTATTATTTTATATCATAGTAGGACCTGTCATATAATGAGCTTAGCTTAATAAGTAATATGTTGTGTTATAATTATAAAATTGTTAGTAATGAGATGAGTTTACATAAATGGGTCCAGGTAACATAAATGTCCCAAAAGTAAGAACACAGGTCTAAGAAAATCGTTGGGTTATTTTAGTTCAACATTTTTATTATTTGTCACCTATTTTTTTTTTTATATATGCCCCTCTTAAAAGTAAAAGGGGTTTGAAAAGTCGGGAATAACGAGAGTTTCCAAACCGTCGAGAATAACAATGATTTATAAACTGTCGCGAGTAATGGAGTTTCAAAGAATCATTGAAAAGTAATTATTTTTCAAAGGTTCGTAAAAACTGTCGGTAATCCGTTAGCTACGCTGGACTTCTAGGAGAAAATCAAATTACGGATAACGTACTTAATGGGGGTTAAAATCGTTAGAAACGCCAAAAATAATTTTCGTTAAAAATAAAAAAAATTGTAGTGCTATTATAGTATGTTGTTATGTTTTTCTTTTTATATTGGTGAGTAGTTTTCATTTGTTCTTGTTTTGCTCTACAATATAACTATTGAGTAATGTAACTTTTTTTCACATTATTATCATTAGGGAGAACACAAGTCTTATGTAATTTTTATTTTATTATTTATATAATTATGTTTAATATTAAAAATTGAATAAAAGAGGTTATATGTATTTATTATATATTTAATAAGATTTATTAAAACTAAATCCATCAATTAAATATACAAATGAGAAATAATATTTTAATAACTTTAGTGTCACTAATAATGTTACATCTAAACAAATACAAATATAAGATTGCGTCATCTTTTAGAAACCATCTTTCCTTTAGATAAAATAGTGATGAACATATATTTATTCACACTCATTAGCCTTATTCATAGATTATTGGACTATAATAATAAATAAATCCATGGTTTTAATTAATATTCTTATAATTGGGTTTATTTGGACCTTAACTATTATTATTGTTAATTTTGTGTTTTTAAAGTAAATTATCCGGAGGAAGCATCTACCTTTGTGAATGGGCCAAATATGCAAAAGTCCAAGTTGCTTCTTGAACCAAAACAGAAAAC
>Ga0123342_1008410_pt1 | contig 13007 bp, 3 predicted proteins | sample Turbeawhitnodule_FD_89960 | JGI IMG/M metagenome (GOLD analysis project Ga0123342, IMG submission 89960) | Root nodule microbial communities of legume samples collected from Mexico - Turtle bean Mexico white nodule | ecosystem: Host-associated > Plants > Roots > Nodule | place: Mexico: Nepantla...
ATAAGTTCTTCTCCCTCCAATCCGTTGCTTGACCCATTTGTGCGTGAAGGTGCTTGGTCCTAGACGGTCTAGGCTTCCTCCTAGACGCTCCTTATGTAGCCGCCCCTCATCTTGTGCTAGACGCTCTCCTCTTGAGTATAGACGCTCTCCTCTTGAGTCTAGACGCTCCCCACATGGTTCTAGACGGTCTAGACTTGGAGCTTGGCTTTCATAGTGTGGTGAGCTTGGCCCTCCTCCATCAATCTCGATCTCATACAATTTCATTGTCCTCATACGATGCATATCATTCACTCCTACATTATTTAAGATTTGTCAAATCCAATTACATATATATCTCAAATTCGTACTCATTCCATCAGTCACACCAATTCATATCATTTATAAATTTCGCAGTTCAATTGAATATACTAATTAATATTCATTTTATATTTATAAAAAAGAAATAATATATAATCAAATTATTGAAGATATAAAAAGAAAAGAAAGAGAAAGAAAGAAATTTAATTAATAATTAATTTTTTAAAGATCATTCAAGAACAATCCAACTATATAACATCTAAATCGTTCAAAAATATTAGTTCGGACTAAAATTTGTTCAAACATCATTCTTTAATAATTTCAATACAATCTCAACCTCAACTATTCAAACTCATAAACACATCATCTCATAATCAAATTCAGTTTAACCAACTTTGTACTCTAACATACCAATTTAGTTAGTAGATCAACTTATTATCTAAATCAGCTATACTAAAGTTCGGTTGGTTAATCATGACACATTCACCCTTGAATGGTGAATGTTGTATGGCAAGACATATGATCGACGTAATTTATGGAAACTAAAAGGGTTGTGATGTGAGTTGATTTTAGGACAAATAAAGGTGAGAAGCCTAAGGAAAATTCTCACTGGACATTAACTTAACAAGTGTTAAGTAGATGTGAAGGTTCATTTCCATGAGGCCAAAGGAAAAACACAATTAATGGTGAAGATGAATGACAAATATAGGTGCAGAATTTAAGCAAATACATGGAGAGCAAGAATATAAACCGAATTGAAAACAAGGAAGCTAAAACAAGAACAAGACATATTTTGGAATTGAAATTAAAATGGAATTGGAATGGAAAAAGATGAAGGTAGGTCTCCCTAGTTATAGATTTAGGAGCCTTGAAAAAGAAGAAAAGAGGGTAGAATGGGAAAAGGGGAAAAAATGGGCAGCTATAGGGTTTGACTAAGTCAATCCCGTATTCTAGGCTTATCTTTCTAGAAACTAGGTCAAAATGCCTTCAAATGGGCTAGGAACAAGGTAGAATGCTATCCACACCCCCTACTATGCTAAAGACACTTTATTCTAGCTTATTTATACTATTTGGATCCTCTAATTGAGCCCAACTTATTTACAACATTTCCTACTCATTTGAGAAGACTAGCAGGAAGAATTTGAGATGCTCTGGCTCATGGCTTCTTCTTCTGCTGATATTGTCTTGATGTTTGGTGAGCCTCAGCTTTGTATTTTGAGATGACTGTCCTTTTTGTAATTTGCTTGTAGTGTTTTTTAGTCATCTTTGGGTTTGTATCAGATTGGCTCCTTACCCGACCCTGAAAAAAAGAAAAAAAAAGTTCTATTCAAAACAAAGATAACTTCCCTTACCTAAAATTCTTTATTCCAGTGGAAACTTCAACTCCAATGGGAAACCACTCCAAAATCTACGGATCTAAAACATGTTTTCAAAACATTACCAAAATTCAGTATGTGGTAAACCAAGTTAAGAAAAATAATTTTCATCAACTGTCCCATCAAAGTTTATGGTTAAATCCTAAGGAAAAAAAAATAAAGAATAAATGATCTTTAGAGTGAAAACTGAACTTGTTCTGTTTGAAAATCTGATTGGTTATAAATGTAATATGTCTCCTCGGCCGGCTACTGCAAGGTGTGATCAAATCTTGAAATAGATGAATTATGGGAGAGAAATTGAAGAGAGAAGAAATAAGGAAAGAGAGAGAAAAAACAAAGAAAGGAAGGTGGGGGCTTTACAAATACACAATTATTTTTTAATTAGATAATTTTTTTTAATTAGATAATTTTTTTTAATTAGATAATTTTTTTAATAAATAAAAATAATTTATTTAACAAAATAAAGAAAGACTTAAATAAATTATCTTCATTTTAAAATAACTAAAAATATTTTTTTTCTAAAATAACAGTAATGTATACATATATTTATTATTTTTACAAAATTATACATACATACATATATATATATATTAAATAGTATTATTTTTTAATTATTCATTTTTATAAAAATAATAAAAGGAATAAAATTATAAAATTATATATATTTTAGTGTAATAAGAATAGAAATAAGAATATAAAAAGTGCATGTATTTCCAAAATAAAATTTAGAAGAAATATAAATTATTTTCAATTTGAAAAATAATAGGTTTTAGAGGATGCTTTTAATATTTTTTAGTAATCACTATTTTAAATACAATTTTAGTTTTTTTTATAATTTTATTCTAAAATCGTACTTCTAAACATATTTTTAATTTATTTATTTATTTTTCTTATATAAATAAATTGTATATTGATAAAAAAAAATTATTCTTCTAGAAGTGATTAAAAATAAAGAATTAATATTTGACAATTCACTATATCAACATTTGATTTGATGGAAGGTATACAAATATAATTTTCTATTTTAATGTATTGGAAATTTTATTCAACTGTCACGGTCTCTGTGTTATTTAGACAGCTATTTGGGTATATAATTAATTATGTCTTGTCATAATTGATCAACAACCTCCATTCTATACCTCACCTTATGACCAATGCCTCTTATATTATGATTATACTATTATTTATTAAGAGTATACTTCTACTAACATTTTATAAGAATTTTTAGAGAAGTTTTAAAAAATTAAAAATTAGCTTTTCTACTATTTATGGTAAATAAGATTGGTAGATGAAATTCATATAATTTTGTTTTTGGAGTTGGGGGAAGATGGTATTTTAATAATTTGATTTCTATAAGTTATTTATATTAACTTTATAAAATATTCGGTTAATATGTAAGTTCTATTTACCAATTATATTTCTTAATTATATTAAAAAATCTTAATGTTTAAATCATGTTTATGACTATACTTTTTAGATTATTATTTTATTGCTACACCCTTTTGAATTATTGATTTAACGTTATATTTATTTATTATTAATTTAATTATTGATTTTATTTTTAATTTTAATACAATATTTACTTTTATTGAGAAATAATAACTATTTTAAATTATAATGAAGAATAATTCTTTACACGAATTTGACTCGAAATTTAATTTATATATATTTTTTTAGATTTGAACAATTTAAAATAAATTAAAAAAACTTTTAGTTATTAAATATATAATTACTCAACATTTAAGATGTGTTTTAATAAGTAGTTATGTTTATTTGATAGCTTTTAGCTGGTTTGAGAGAATTTTTTTATAAGTACCTAAATTATTTTCAATTAATTAAAAATAATTCTATATTTTTTTTTATATTGTTTTAATATTCTGATGCAGAAATTAGTCTAAAGAAACCGTATATTATTTAAATGAGAAATAAAAGATACCCATTCCAAATAGCTAAATTTCTAAATAAGTATAAATTTTTCAAACCACAATAGTTATATAAAATTTTCTATTTTTTTTATTTGTAAGATTTTAATCGGAAAGAAAGATATAACTTCTCTCGCATGAGTTAACACGTATTCCTTGACCTTGACTTGTTTTGGAGTTTGAAATGAAAAATAAAGTTTTGAATACAGAAAGCACATGCCGCATTGGATCAGCGCATACCTTAGTGAACCCACACGCTTCTTTTCTTCTTCCTCTATTCTTTTTCTCTTCCTCTATTCAGACCTTTTCTTCTATTCTATTCTCTTCTCTAGAATTTTCTGCTGCCAGTGATACAAGATGTTGCAGCTACTCTATACTGCAATTTTCAGCGAAATGCTTCTGATTCTCACCCTCGTTTTCAAAACTCCTCTCAGAAAACTCGTCATCATCTCCCTCGATCGGGTTAAACGTGGCCGTGGCCCCATCGTGGTGTCCACGGTGGGCGCCACATTGGTGGTGGTTCTCTCTTCCAGCCTCTACAGCATGACCAAGATCCAGCAACGCACCCTTGAGGCCGGTATACTCAACCCCACCGACCAAGTTCTCATGTCCAAACACATGTTGGAAGCTTCTCTCATGGGTATCTCTCAAAAACCTTTCTTTTGTTTCTAAACTCAAACCCCTGTTTTTTGGGTTTGGGAATTAGGTTAAGTTGTTTGAGTTATTTATTTATTTTTGTTGATTCTGGGAGAAAGGAGTACTATGGAGAATTAATTACTTATTGATATATGGAAGTGATTGTGGATTTTTGTGCTATTATACATATATGCTGATTTATGGATCAAGTGATTGTGGATTTTTGTGCTATTTTACATATATGTGATTACAGTGATAGATGATATTTTTAGGAAATTCCATTGTGTTGTTTTTTATTGTTTAATTACTTACTGATTTGGCCTCTATATCTTTATATCTGAACAATCTTTACGTTTTAGTTCTTATATTTAAAAAGTACCCGACTTTGTGCTTCCGTATAATATGGATTTCCGTTTATATATTGGTTCTTCAGTGCTATTTGATGAATTAGAAATGGTGCTAGTGGTTTCACATGCTTCGTATCTTTTGTAGTAATTGGTGTAGAATGATTCAGTATTAGGCAGGTCGTTTCAAACTTTCGTGTGAATGGGTTTTTATTTTGGGTAGAGGTGATTAAGGTGTTCTAGGAAATGGATGTGAATCGTCATCAGCTTACTATATAATTGATTGCTTGAAATTTTAGGAGTTTGACACTTATAATACTTTCAATTGTCTATTTGAATTTGAATTGTGAGGTCTTAAGTAAAAGTTTGGCATGGATAATCATAAGAAAAAAAATGGAAAATTACTCTTATAAGGAAATTAGAACGGAAAGAGAGGGAAGTAGAAACATGCAAGTGATGTGGTAATCTGAAGAATGAAGTGATGGCATGGTGACCATGGTAATCTGTAGCTTTGTGATATAAATCATATCAGCACATTTGTTTACTATATAACTCTGTAATAAGATTATAAGAGTGAGTGCCCTTCTCTTCTTTGTGGAAGACGTAATATAATATTATTTGATTATGTCAATGACTAGCTTGATTGACATTGTTTTGTTTCCTTTTCTGAAGTGTGTCAAACATCAACAAGAGGCTCTTCCCACCTAGTAAGACAGCTAAAGTATTCATTGTGTTTTGTCAAAATCTAACTTTAGCTTTAAGATCTAGCTTTTTTGGTTGTATCTTTATTTATTGTGTATTCTTCCATATGACCAACTATTATCGGGATGTCTGATGGTCTTCTCATGACATGGCCAAACAATCTTATTTAAGACTCTACCATACCATCTCTTCCTCAATAGGTTTTGCTTCTACATTCTTTCCATTACATCCAGTCCTAATTTCTTATTTTCTTGTATGTCCTATGTACCACGGCATTTTCATCTCTGCTACATTTTGGATATGCTCTTGTTGGTACTATATCGCCCAACCAAACATTCCGTACCACAAAAGCATATCTGGTCTTATTGCAGTTTCTTTAAATTTCCCTTTTTGAGTTCAAGAGCACCTGCCACCTGTCAATCACAATAATACTTAGAAACATTTTCTCCAAAGAAACCAACAGGCATGAATTCTATGATCTACTTCTATGTTTATCTCATGTGTATGATAATAAGTACTTGAAAATTCTTTTGAACAGTAAGAAGCGATTATATTATATAATTTAACTCAGTGGGGATAAATTAACGACTTTGATACTAGAGTTGAAATAGATTTTTTCTGTTATGTTTTAAGTGTTTTTGTGTTTCATGAATGTTGTTGTAGTCTTTTTTTTTTAATTTATAATTTTGCATATAATTTATGCAGGATTTTTGCTATTTCTCTCTCTTATGATTGATAGATTGCATCATTACATAAGAGAACTCCGTATACTAAGAAAGACCAATGAGGTTATTAAGAAACAAAGTCGAAGTTTTGAAGATGGCAAAAATGGCAATACAGAGGAACAGAAAACATTGACAGAAATTGCCACATTGAAATCCAAAATTAAGAAACTGGAATCTGAATGTGAGACAAAAGGAAATGAGGCTAAGACTTTAGAAACTGAAGTAGAGACTCTTAAAAAGCAGTCGGAAGGTTTCCTTATGGAATATGATCGCCTCTTGGAAGACAATCAGAGTCTTCGGAGTCAGTTGCAGGTCATTGAACAAAGCTCTTTGTAATCCTGATAATAAAATAATACATTGTTGAAATATCTAAAAATCAACTCTATCCTTATGTTTAAATAACTCCTGTTTGAATGTCTCGTACTTTCTTAATGAGATCACATTTGTATATACTAAGTGTTTGAAACAAATTACCTCTGTTTTAAGCAGCTCACATCTATTATTATGTATGTGAGCCTGTAGCCATATTCTTCAAAATGGTAAGATGATCATAGATATTTATTGCCTAATGAGTTTTGAGTCCTTATATTCATAACTTGGAAAATCATGTGAGTTGATAGCCATATTCTTCAAAATGGTAAGATGATCATCAAGGAACGGATATTTTATTGCCTAATGAGTTTTGAGTCCTTATATTCATAACTTGGAAAATCATCGATGATGGATGTAAGATCAATTATTAAAATCATTACAAGTAATCGAATTAGATAATCTTATGGTTCTAAGAGTGGTGAATCTACCTTGTTTCTCTGAGGTACCGTTGTGTGTCCGGGTGAAAACAAGAAAATAATGTTGGGTGATTACTATTCATCCAGAAAGAAAAAAAATAATGTTTGTGTTTGTATTTTATAATTTATGAAGAATGAGTGGTGAAAAAAATGCACAAATAGCCAATTTGGTTCTTTAGGAACAGTGCATTGATTTATCTAGAAAATCACAATTGAAAGGTGGTTTTATGAAGAATGAGCGGTGAAGAAAGATACAAATAGCCAATTTGGTTCTTTAGGGATAATGCACTGATTTGTGAAGAAAATCTCAATTAAAAGGTGGTTTTACAATGTTACTTTTAGCTTTTTCAAATAAATCATTGTTATTTAATAGTATTAATATTTCATACAAGAAATAATATGTTAATTAATAAAAATAATATTTTAATATATTGGAAATAATATTTCAATTATCGAAAATAATATTTTAATTCAAAATAATATTTTCAACAATTTTAAATATAAGGGTAAATGTATAAATTTATATTTTTATCGATTAAAAAATATATAATTTCAATCACTCTCATTACATCACTCAAATTTTTCCTACATTTTTTACATTATTTATCTTAATTGAAACATCCTAACTTTCTTCATACTTTCTCTTCAAATCATCAAAAATCCCCCCTCTCAATTTCACTTCCTAATTCATGCTTTTGCTCCAAGAATGTGGTTTTCGCTTCCGGCTTCGCTTGGCGACCTCGAGATATTTTGACTAAGTTTGTTAGTTGATAACTTAGGGCAATGCATCGCTCGATTCCATGCCCATAAGCTCAGTGAAAATCACACCAAATATCCCTATGTGATCCCGAAAACCGGTTTGTCTTTGAGGAAACTTCAATTTATCCGACACCCCAGGCATGCTATGAGTTATTTGCAAGATACCCGAAATCTAAGCCTGGTCGTCATCTCTTCCCTGGCCTTTGTCTTAGGTTCATCATTCTTTGCAACATATGGGGCGTACCTCTGCTCCATTATTTTCATGGTGGATACTTCACTACTTCTGGCAGAACGATCTCAGTTGTTCTCCTTGTACCTAGGTTGTTTCAATCGTGAGCTATCGTTTTTCCTGAGCACGACCTCGACATGGGTTGTAGTTCGTTCACACACCTCAGCTAACGCCTCGATATGACCTTATTTACCGAAAACTGGTTCTTAAACATTCTATAGAACCGAGGGAAAGAGGTGATGTTTCCATCCGAGATTCCACTAAACCATTGCAGAGTTCTTCCTGTGAATGTGCCCACGGACATCTTACATCAGACTACATTTGACCCTCCAGAGATGATCATTTGAGCCCTGAACGCCTTTAAATGATTCTCAGGGTCCTTTACACCAGGAAAAAGGGCGATATTGGGTGTGATATAATGGGGCAGCATAGGCTCTTCCATGATTTGTTGAAAGAACAGTTTTGGATCGTCCCTTGATGACAGGTCCAGGGAACGTTCCCGAGTGGGACATCAGCCATGGCGGTGCCTATCCCTCAGCAGGTCCTCATTGGCCCTGTGCAACTCCTCATTAGCTTGTGCATGCTCTTCGATAGCTTTTCGAGAAGCTTCAATCTCTGCCATGAGACGTGCCTGATTCAGCTGCCTTTCCTCACGGAGGAGTTCTTGATCCGCTATAGCTTCTTCCCGAATCCGCTCCTACTCACGTCGGTATTCCTCATTTTTCTCTTTTGCAAGGTTGGAGCCTCACCTCCTTTAGATCCTTGCGTCCCTTGTCTGGTACTTCTCATCACGTTGGATTGCTCAACCGTAAATGCGGGTGGGCACCAAATGTTCTCGCTTGCTGACCTTGGTCGGACTTAGTAGTGAGCTCCGCTTTGACTCGTCTTCATGTGATGCTGCTGAACTGAGATGCCAATGCTTTGTGATGAAGGGGACTCTACTTATTGATCACATTCCGACGATCAAATCAGTAAGAGCATTCAAACTATAAAATTTGTTTCAGTCTAGAGTTCTTTCCAAAAAAAACTTACTTTTACTCAGGGTCTTAAACCATTTTATAGACATTCCTTCAATAATTTCATCAACCAGAATATAATTTCAACAACAAGGATATAATTTAAACGACAAGAATATTTTGTTAACGCGTACCTTCATTTTTCAGGTACAACGCAACAACATTTCTAACAACTTTTATTTACATCGAAAATATATATACGCTTAACTACTTTAGTTATTTCTCCCGTGACTTTACTTTTAATTATCTTTTCAATATGGTTTATCACGTATCTGGGTCGACCTCATAACATGTCATTGAGTACATATTCATCCCAGACCGAGCTAGGTATTTTCCAAATGAATATGTCTAACCAAGCTATTACATTTGAGTGCTCGGATCGAGGACCGAACAGATTCTACCAACACAAAATCATTACAGGTATTTGATTTAGATAATGTTATGATTTTAAGATGATGAATCTATCTTGTTTCTATGAGAGACACTCCTTAATCACAGTGTCTTGTTTACATTTGTATTTTTCTTTTTATGAAATTTTGTAGATTAAATTAATAGTGATCTATTTTATTGTCCACTAAAATTATTCTATTTAAATAGTATTAAATATGATTTTTGAGATCCGATTTTAAAATTATTTTATTTAAATAGTAGTAATAATGATTTTTGAGATCCAATTTTAAAAGTGTTTTATTTAAAATAGTACTATAATGATTCTTGAAATCCAATTTTAGAGAAGAGAATATCTTTAAGTTAGTTTTTAATACTTACTCAACCCTAGTATGCAGCCCACGTTCCTATATAAATATGAGGATTGGGGATAAAGTCTTTCTGGCCGAAAATCAACTTGTCCTGAAATCAAATGTTACTGGTTTGATATTTAGGGTATGAAGTTACTAAACTTAAGTCACTAATATTTAAACCATAACAATATCTAGAGGTGCATTTGATAATCTGTTTTTAGTTTTTTAAAACTTGTTTGATGGATCATATTATAAAACAAGGACCGGAAGTGCATAATTACATGATATTGAAAAAATAAACACGTTTTCACAAATCTACTGTAGTCCTAGTCGAAAAAACTGTGTTTGATCGAAAAGAAAAGAACTACTGAATTCGTTCTTCGACATTATCATTTTACTAAAAGTGGGACAGTTTGGATTTTAAAACATCCTGAACTATTTTTGTTTTCTGGTTTATTTTTAAACAATCTTTTTGGAAAGTAAATTGATTTTGGATGGAAAAGTAGCTGATGTGTAATGAAAAATGGTGTCTATCCAAAACGTGAAAAGGGAATGAAACATGTCCATTTGTGCACATCTTGAACATTTCTTATTATTATCATTGACTTTGGCATGCATAACACATGGCATGAAAAATCATTTATCTAATAACCTCTGCTTAAAACATAATCCTGATCTTAGTACTATAATCCACTCAAACTTCAATCCAAATTCATCTCAAACATTAGTAGTAACAAAAACTGGCATCATCCAAATTCTTCTCCTTCTCAATATTTTCAATACTCTTGCTATCCACAACAGTGCTTTACGTAGCTGAAGCTAAAGAGCCTCTTCCAAAAACCATGATTTTGTACCTGCAAGACACAGCAGAAGGATCCAACGCAACCGTTTCTCCGATCTCACTGGAAAGGTATGGTCCTTCGACCAATTCGGAACCATATTTGCAGTGGACGACCCGGTCATGTTGAGCCCAAACCCATTATCCTCTGTAGTAGGCCGGGCCCAAGGGATGCTTGTAGTGTCGGCCTTCGATGGCGCTAATGCATTTGTGGCAACTTTCAGTTGTGTTCACGAACTTGCAGTACAATGGTAGTAGCATAGAGGTCGAAGGCGTGGGTCGTCAACGTGAGAAATTTAGAGAGGTCTTTGTGGTGTCTGGAACTGGCAAATTTCGATTTGTAAAGGGCTATGCTGTATTTGAGACTGCATGCTTTGATGCCAAAACTTCACACTCCATCATTTCTTTAACTATTACTTTCCAATAATTTTCACAATATATTAATATGTTTTTTTTTATCAGCAAAGAATTGGATTAAATTAAAACTCCTGTTGATTAATAGTTGCTTGTTAATGGTGTATAAAAACAAACCCAAAAGTCATGTCTTATCCACAACGCTTAAGAAATATATAATCTCTTCTTGTTTAAATTTATGGTTTTGGTATGTAGATGGCATTCTAAACAACTTGAAAGTTAAATGAAAGTTTTTTTTATGTCCATTGGTGCTTGGAATTTAAATGAGTTTAGAATAGTTTTTATAATTGTTCTGTATACATAATTAATATATTATATAGTTTAAAATTTCAGGTTAAATTTAACCCTATTTTCACATCTCTAATTAATTGGAAGAGTTAATAAATAATGTAATAGAAGTGGTGACTAGGGAGACATGGTTGGAGTATAATAATAATAATAATTAATAATAATTATGATTAACAATACTTGTAACTAACAATACTAAGAAGAAGTATAACAACCAATTATAACAATAAATAAAAGTGACCATTATTGTGGTCAAAGCAATAGTAATAATAACAATATTTATAGAAAATGAAAACGGCATTCCCTTCCAAGATTGTACAAGTATTCATAATGAATCACTAATGAAAGCACAAAAGAAATTAAAAGAATAGATATTACAACATGTGCTAAAAGATAAATTCTTCATAGGATAGATGACGGAATTGATTGCATTTTTAACAAATATTAGAGGGAATCTTAAATACTAACTAAGGAAGCAGAAACTAATCAAGGTAATTGAAATAAATCAAGGTTAGGTAACGGATAATCTATAAAATAAAATAATAATACCCTCTTTTCAAGGTGAATAATGGATACTCATTATTCCAAGTTTGAAAATGATGGTTTTAAAGTTAGCATTGTTGGGTATGAAGTCAGGACCAATTGGGTTGGGCTGACTAGAAACCATATTTTATTGAGTGGGCTTAATCATTGTGTCCCTTTATTATCTCTATTTATGTCTATTTAAAGAGATCATTGTACTTGTAATTGGTGTGCAACAGGATATAATGTAAACCTAATAGTTGCCCGTGTGAATGTAGGTTGCAGTTGGCGACCGAACCACGTTAAATCTTGTGTCATTTATTTTTTTGCAGTTGATTCGTGATTGTGTGTCTTGCTTCCGCGTGCGTTTTTCCCATCAAGTGGTATCAAGAGCCTTGGTTTGTTTACACACCAGAGATCCGATCAGCAGAAACTAATCGACGAGACGTGAAAATTGCGGCGGCAATAGCGTCCCAAAGTTAGGTTTTCGCAGAGGCGGCAACAACATCCCAAAGCTAGGGTTTTGCATAGGTAGCGGCAGCGTCCCAAAGCTAGGGTTTCCCAGGGGTTGTAGCGGCATCCCAAAGTTAGGGTTTCGTAGGGGCGACAACGACATCCCAAAGTTAGGATTGCATGTGCATTCTGCAGGTGTGCTGGTTTGAGACGACACAGAGTGCAGTGCGACGGTAGTGAACAACGACGGTGGTGGTGCCGAGCGCGAACAGCGGCGGTGTGCGCCCTGGCAGTTGCGGTCCAGTGCGGCGGAGCGCCAGTGCATTAGGGACTGCGACTAGGTTTGTTGGTGACTGATCTTGGGTGGTGCAATTTTTGTGGTCTTGATTTAAAAAAAAAAAAAAAAGATTGCCAAGATCTGAAATTAGTTGTACCGAGTATCTTGACTTGTCGTTTGAGATGATAGAAGAAGGGAGGTTCCGAATTGAAAATTCGATGGTATAAATTTTAGTTGGTGGAAAATGCAAATTGAGGATTTTTTAGTTCAGTTACTGAGCACATCAATAAAACGAATTCGATCTTAGGCAGACTTATATCAGTGGGCATTAAGTTCGATGATGAAGTTCAAGCTTTACTACTGCTATTATCTTTGCGTGGCAGTTGGTCCGGAATGGTTACAATAGTTACCAGTTCAGCGGGATTCGATGGATTCACTTTTGAGAAAATTCGTGATCTCATTCTTGGCGAGGATGTCCGAAGAAGGAGTTATGGGGAATTATCTAGTGAATCGCTATATGTCATTAGAGGTAAAAAAAATATCAGAGATAGTTAGAGAAAGAACAAAAGAAGGAGTCAGTCAAAGACTCGGGATTGCTCAAGTGTAACATGTTGGAACTGCAAGGAGGTGGGGCATTTCAGGAATCAATGCCCAAATGATAAATAAGTCAACATTGCAGAA
>Ga0123342_1008411_pt1 | contig 13006 bp, 7 predicted proteins | sample Turbeawhitnodule_FD_89960 | JGI IMG/M metagenome (GOLD analysis project Ga0123342, IMG submission 89960) | Root nodule microbial communities of legume samples collected from Mexico - Turtle bean Mexico white nodule | ecosystem: Host-associated > Plants > Roots > Nodule | place: Mexico: Nepantla...
CTAAATAAGTAGATGTTGATCATAAAAAGAAAAATAAATGAAAGATGATCATTCATTTAATATTTTCTTCAATGGTACATTAAATAGTTTGTGCGAAATGAAACATAATTAAGGACGAGAAAAACACAATCCAATAATGTTGGGACATGTTTTTCTTGTGTTCGATCATGTTGTTCTCTTATGTCAATATCAGTTCTTATTTGACTTGACTTAGGTCTCCCCTTTGAAGTTATTTTCATGTCAGGACTTGTACATAGTATTTGACTGGTGTATACATGCCAATACTCTTCATTTTTTAGTTCCATCAAATAGTCTTTCGTAACATGAAATATATGTTGCAATGTTGCTATTTTTATTTTCTATATTTATTTATTTTTACATTTTTCTTCATCTCATTTTTAAGCATTAAGTGTAACAATTGCATTAGTTTTTTTTGTACGTTTAATATTAATTAATACTAATTGACTTTGATTTTTTTATAAGTATGTCCTGTATTTTTTACTTGAAATTAACATGATTACATCATCAATAATAATAAAAATAAATACTAATTTATGTTTATAGATTCAACTTTTATGTGTTGTAGAGTTTAATTTTTTATTTTCTTCATTCTTAAAAAGAAAATTTAAACTAAATATTTTTAATTTTTAATTTTTAATTTGTAAAAACTTATTTATTTGTTTATTAATTATGTTTCTAACTATTTTAAACATTAAAAATACTTATTTTTTAATGTATTTAAAATTAAAATTATAAAATAAAATTAATTTATTATTTATTTATTTATTTATTTTTGAAATGGTGCTAGATAGAAAAATAAAAAATAAAAGGGTGCTAGATAGGGAAATAAAATAAATAGGGAATTGAGACTTTTATAAGTCAGTTTCGCTTGATTTTATTTAGATATCTATTTTTTATGAGCTAATCACTTCGTTAAAGATAATACTAGGTCTCAAATTAATTTATTTGATTTCACACTAGTCATGTAAAAAGAAGTAATTGGAAAACGACATGAAGTAGAACAGTGATATTTCCCGGATCGGGTTCCCTTTTTGTTTTAACTTTTTCATCACTTTTGATCTTGTAGTACAACAGTGGATGCATATAACATAAAAGAACAACCGAAAAAGTTGAATGTAGCTAGGTAATTAAGTAATGTAATTAATAAAGAGTTTTAAGAAGATTAAAGACATGGACAGACATGGAAGGGTCACCGACAAAGATGCCATGTCGACCCCCTTCATAAAACTTTCCTGCCACGTGGACACCCTTCTTCTCAAGCAATTTCACCAGCTCTCTCTCGCGGTCCACCAGTGGGTCCCCTTCACACCCAAACACCGCAACCCTCCACCCAAGAACCTTAATCCCATCCAGAATCTTATCCCCGCCATGAACCGTTGGATTTGAGTACTCGTAGTCACGGTCAACGCCAAAGGGCAACGACAGATTCCACATCAGATCAGTGATAGGCAAAGGTATAGTCTTGTCCTCAGCAAGCCTTATCTCTGATGGACTCCTCTTCGTCCCACCAAAAAACGGTTGAATCAACATCAACCCTTCAATCTTCAGCGGTTTCAAGTTCTCAACCTCCGCCGCCGCACGTAGACCCGCCGTGTAGGCAATGTTCCCCCCGGCGCTCTCCCCCATGAGATAGCAGCGGGAGTAATCGGCGTGGCGCAACCAGCGGTCCTTGGAGGCTTTGATCCAGTGCAGCGCCTCCACGGAGTCTTCGTAGGCGGCGGGGAGGCGGTGCTCCGGGGCGAGGCGGTAGTCGACCGAAACCACGACGGATTGCGTGGCGTGGGCCATTCTGACGCAGAAGTCGTGGAAGTAAGTGGAGGCTGCACTGTAGAAGAGGAAGCCCCCGCCGTGGTAGAAGACGATGAGGGGTAGTTTGTGGTTGGGGGAATGATCCTGTGCTTGGTGGGGTAGGTAGATCCGCGCCCAGGTGTGGTTGGATTTGTTGATAGGGAGGTCTTTGGAGAGAACCGGCGTGGGGAGGGTGGGATCTGGCGAGGGAGGGCTTTGCGGAGGAATACTTAAGCGTGTGAGGGTGCCGTTTGGGTTGAGGATGATGTTGAGGGCTTTGTAGGGATCCATAGCTGAGTGAGCAAGTTTTGATGCATGGATGAGAATGAGACATATGGAGAACACAGTAGTCACTTTGTGTAGTGCCATGGCTAATACAAAATCCTGCAATTGCTTGCTTCAAACTTCAAACCCAATGGTATATAATAGGAAAATGTTCTAGGTTCACAAAATGAGATGTCTGTGTATATACATATATACATATACATACATACGTACATTATTTTGATTTAATTTGAGTAGAATCTGATGTTAGATAAGTGAAGGAAAGTGGTGTCTACTTAGAGCTTCTGCAACGTGCTGTGTGTCAGTTTGTGGTTCTTGCTTGAAGACAATTGAGAACAGCTAGCAAGGGGAGCGTGGTTTACAGTACGAGAATTTACAAAAACATATATAATATATGTGTGTGTGTGTGGAGATTAAAAAAAAATACTTTGCTTTTTTCTAAAATCGTGTCTCTTGATTCGTTTTCAATTTTTTTTAACTTTTTTTTATGATTTTTATTTACTTTAAATGGTTCAAAATATTTTTGTGGGTTTTTTTGCAATATTTTATTTAATTTTTCAAGTTTTAAAAATAATTTGTATGTTTATTTGTATCTTTTTGGTTATGTTAGACGTGAATTTTTAAATTTTAATTATTTTGAATTTTAAAAAATATAATTTTATTTTTAAAATTTGGATAATTTAAGTAACGAAACACAATAAATGAGTTATTACAATTTATAAAGTTTAGTTCCATCTAATTTGAAATAAAAAAATATAAATTATTACTCTAATTATCCGATTCTATTTTCAACCCTCGGATGCTATATTAATACTCAGAAGTAGTATACATATGACAAAATAAATAAGTTAATTCAAAATAAGCTAAAATAAATAAGTTTTATTGTCATAATAGTGAAAATTATCATATAGATAATAAATTACTATTTTACAATATTTATTTTCTGAATTAGTTGAGTTTATTTTATTAATTTTTTTATTATTAAAAGTCATGTTTAAGTGACATGTGTCATGAAAAATAACATAACTAAAAAATAAGAACATGATACTAGACTAAACTCATGTAAAAAAACAAAGAAACTTAGAAGAATAGTCCAACCAAATACATTTGGAATTTAATAAAAATAAATAAAGATATGAAGGTAAAAAAATTCTCAAATGCATAGCTCAAAAAAATATAAGATAATAAAGATGAACAATTTTATTTCATAAATTCAATTAGATGAACATTCATTTGCATTTAGCTACAGTAATAAAATCTTATGATATTGTTGCACGTCATTACCATTACTTTTTCTTGAATTGACAATTTTGGAGGTCATCTTATTGACTTCTACTCACTTCAGCTTTAGAAGAACGTCTCGATTTTCTAAATATTTGAAGCAAATCATCATCTTCACTTAATGGATCATTGTTCATCTTTAGAACCAAAAACTCAGAGACTAAATTGACTTCTTTTAAAAAAATATTAATTGGAGTAAATTAAACTACTGGTATAAGATAGTTGAACATGACTTCCTCTTCTTCTTTATCACATGAAAAAGATTCAAAACAATCTTAAAATATCTAAAATTAAGAAAATATAAAATATAAATTATATTTAAAAAAATTTCAAAAAATTTAAATAATTAAAATTGAGATAATCACACCTAACAAAAGAAACACAAACAAACATAAAAAATATTTTTAAAACTTGAAAATGAAACAAAATTATCACTACAATATAATCATTAAATTAAAATCAATTTTAAAGAAAAAATTAGTTGATATTGACTAAAGTTAGAGACTAAAAAATTTATTGACATCTATATTAGTTTTTATTATTCATAAATATTTTTTAAATTAGTATTAATTAGCTACTAAGATTTTAGCTATCAATTCTATTTAATAATTTTTCTATTAGTGTTTTAAAATAATTCAATATTTTTAACCATTTAAAATAAAAAAAAAATCATAAAAAGCATTAAAAAAAAGTAAAAAAAATCCTAGAGACACGATTTTGCAAAAAAAATAAAAAATTATCCAATAACACAACTTCATATAAAAAAGTAAAAAAATTAATAAACTAAAGAATATGTCACTATACACGATTTTAAGAAAATAATTTAAAATATAAAAATAATTTAGAAAACGTGTCTTTGGGATTTATTTTATTAAAAAAAACTTGAAAATGTGTTACCAAATACTACTTTAAAAATATTACAATATTTTTATTTAAAAAAAGTCGTATTTCTGAATTTTTGGAGTTGTATTTCAAGTACGATTTACATACTTGGTAATTTTTAAAAAATCTGTTCATATATGTAAATTGCAACAAAAATTGGATATTTTAGTAGAGTGACCTTCACATTAATAATAGAGAAAGATGAGCAACTATTGTTGTCTTCTTTTAATAATGTGATGTTGGAAATGTGCTGTGTAAAAGCTTTGAAAGACATTGCTGGTTTTTTTTGTAGAATTCCACTGTTTTCTTTTTCAAAAGCAAAATGGAAAGTTGGCATAGACAAATTAAGACATATTTCTTTTTATCTGTAGAATAACAATAGTGATATTTGGACTCTAACACTAGTAAGACAAATCCAACCATTAAATCACCCATATTGATTTCAATTGATTTGAATTGTCAATAAATTAATAACATATTAATTAAATATTATAATAATATAAAGATGTAACACCATAATTTTATAACACTAAATGTTAAGAATAAAAAATCAAATTACAAGTTGGAGTTAGACTAAGAAAAATGTTTGAAACAATGAGTTCAAGGTTAAGTTAAGAGAAAAATAAATAAAAGACTAAATTAAAACCTCAATTAAATTTAGAGAATGAAACTACCCCCCTCCCCTTCATTATTATAGTTTGAAATACAACATGATTAACAACACCATTAGTTTTGGTCGAGACTTAAAAGTATAAATTTAAATAATGTAGCAAACTATTATGTATTTTAACTGATAAAGTTAATATAAATTGTGTAAACTAGATAAATAAATAAAATATGAACTGTTAACACCTGTATGATATTAGTGATGAAACTAAAATAAAATTCTATAAAATTATTATTAATGCATTTAAACCTGATTTCTGATAAAAGAACTATCAATTATAATTTTGGATATGCTTTAATCACCCAAAATATTTTGTAATGATGAATTTTTCCCATATCAATTAACTTATTTTTATTTTTTTAATATTTAATTTTAGTACATATGAAATAAAATAAAAACACACAATTTTTTCAATAAAGGGTATGCGTAGAATAAAATCCTATTATATTTATAACGGCTAAACCTAATATGTAATGGATAAAAATATATTTTGTCCATTATTTTCTTAATCAATACCCTTAATAAAAATCATAAATAAAACAATATATTTTGTTAGGCTGGTGAAATTAAGCAAAATAAATTAATTTGCGTAATTATTTAAAAAACATTTTTATAATTAAAAAAAAAAACAAAATATGAGCCAATTTATTTAAAATTAAAATAGTATTTCTGAAATAAGTAGCTTTTATTGAAGAAGAAATTAAGATTCGTTTATGAAAATTAAAAAAAAAGACTACTTATTTTTAAAATAAGCACATTAAATTGTCTAACATGAAAATTTTATTTTTTTAAAAAAATAAGCACATTAAATAAACACATAAAATAGTGAGTATCTTGTTCGATTGAATAAACACTTATTTTCAAAAAACAAACGCAAACAAATTAGTCCCACCTGTTCCTTAAAGAAATTAAAATTTTAAAAATATTTATTGAAAGTTTAGCCATTATCACATATATAATAGTTTTTTCTATTAAATGTTTATACAAATTTAGTACAATGAATGTTAAAAGAAAGAAATGGATTATATACATAATTATGTTAATTCACTTCATATTATTATTGTTATAGTTATCATCATTGTCGTGCCTTTATTTATTTATATAAATTTATGGCACTAGATTTTATCCTTTAAAGATCAATTGCATTTTCACTCTTATTATACTGTAAGGACAATTTGGGAATTGAAGCATCGGAATTTGCAAGTGAGGTTCACAATTTTATGATCAAGATAACATCAATTTTAAGATCTAAATCCATAATTGAATAAGTTAATTCAGCCTATTTTATACTTATACAAAATTCATGATTCTTTTAATACACACATATTCTAAACTTTAATTAATTAATCAATTTTATTTCATTTATTGATAGATATCGCGAGCTCTAATTTTGTTTCAATACATTCTTAAACTTTACTATTTTTACACATAGAAACTTTAAATTTCAATTTGTTCTTAAATTCCATCTTTTTTTTTAAAGTAGTTTTTCCTATCAAGTTAGAGTTATCTATTTTAAATATCAAATTACAAAAATAAATATCTAAAAATAATTTAAAATGTCTTCATTAATTTTTTAGTGTTATTATATTTACTATCGAAAAATATTATTTAAAATTGGTAATTGGTATTTAAAATTTATAGATGGTTAAATATTATTTTACCGGTAAATTATTTTCAATTTAATACAGGGCGCTGATTATAAAGGGTGAATATTAAAAAATATCTGAGATGAAATTAAAACCAAGGTGCTTTACATGAAAAAATAAGTTAACTTTTAAAAATAATTAAAAAAATTGAAGTTTAAATATTTTATTTTTATTATTGGAAAATTTATCTTCATTTTCTAATATTATAATAATAATAATAATAATAATATGTTACATCTAACATGTCAATTTGTATTAAAATTAAAATTCGTGACCCAACATATACATGAATGACTTGAACAAAAATAGTTGAATTTGACCCAAATAATAAAAATAAAAAACCCAAACTTATTAGATTGATTTCAATTAAACCAAATTTACAAGCCACTCATTCCCATAAACACCACTAATTTGTTATATTTGTCATCATAGCACTCTCATGTCATGTCAATTTAGTTTTATCATACAAAAAACTAATTTTTTTTCTTCAAATATAAATATTTAAAAAATAAACAATGAATTTCTTATTAAAAGATGTCTTGTGATTTGTTTTACTCTCTCGTGTCATTAAACAAAAAAAAAATAGTTGATGCCTCAGTAACTATTTTGTCCAAGCATAAACAATTTGTACTAAATAACCTTCTTGCGTTTGTAAGTTGCAATCTTAAACATTTGGTAGAGATAATGTCTTTAAAAATGGGTCAAAAAGGAAAGGCAGAAAAAAAGAGAAAGATGTGAAATAAATTGGTAATCTGAAAAATAATATGAGAAAATGTTTTAGTAAAAATATAAAACACTATCAAATTAAATATACTAAATAAAGCCTAACAACTTAAGTATATTACATAAGTGAAAAAATATCAATCATATACAACTTTAGTATCTATATACTTAGTGAAAATAGATGTAACACTATCAAATTAAATTACATAATGTAAGCCTAACACCTTCACCAAATACATTAAACATGCATCTCATTTCGTGATTAAGAAGAAGAATTATTATAAATTTCACTAACAAACCAAGAGTTTATCTTATTTTAAGTCCATCATCATCACTTGGTATTTTCAACTTGGATTGTGTTCTTCTAATCTCTCCATCTCCATTGGTGTAAGTTGAATTTGGAATCTCTTTTTTTCTCCTCCCCAAGCCACCCTTGAGCCACTCCACCACCTCTACCATGCTAGGCCTTTTCTCTGGGCTATTATCAGTGCACCTTATGGCTATCATAATTACACGTTTCAACTGCTCCAAATCGAATCGTCCCTTTAATTTTGAATCTGCAATATGAGTGATGTTACCCTTTTGAAAATGTGGTGTAACCCACTGAACTATGTCCCTTTTCACTCCGCCAGGGAGTTTCTCAATTGGTTTCTTGGAACTCACAATCTCCAAAAGCAAAATCCCAAAACTGTAAACATCACAGCTCTCAGAAACCTTCCCCCACATGGCATATTCTGGTGCCAAATATCCAAGGGTGCCTTTAACCCTTGTTGTCAGATGGCTTACACCCTCTGGTATCAACTTAGCAAACCCAAAATCAGCAACCTTGGCTTCAAATTCAGAGTCCAAAAGAACATTGCTTGCCTTTATGTCTCTATGAATGATGTGAGGATTTGCCTCATGGTGCAAATACCTTAACCAAACAAAAACACCTCGTATATAAACCACAAAGTTTAATAATTTCAATATCTTACATAATCTAAAAGAAAAAGTAGGACATCTTAAGAGTTTTTACACAACTAACCAATTATAAGTTTATAGATTTTTATCCATTTAGACTCTCATATCTGTGAAACACATATAAAAGTAAAACAAGAAATGAATGGTTAAAAGTTTGTACATCTATCTATGATATAGGCTGGTAAATGGGTTGGAAAATAGAAATTTTACTATCATGCATCTAATATCATGTGCTTTATGCTTTACTTATGAATCACAAGCCATTTCAAGAACTTGATACATTCCATCCAAAAGAAAAAAATAAAGTATTGTTTGAGCATTTATCTTATTGTATAAAGAGAGAGATATTATGATATTAATTTGATTTATGTAGAAGGATAAGAGATGTAGATTAATGAGGGGTGAAAGGAACACATACACCAAGCCTTCAGCTGCTCCAATTGCTATGCTCATTCTTCTCGGCCAATCTAGCAAAGAATCGGTGGCAAGTTGACCATGCAAATGATTGAGCAAACTGTGATTAGGCATGTAATCATAGACAATCAACCTTTCTTCACCTCCTGCATAGAATCCACGCAACCCTAACAAATTCTTATGCCTCACCCTTCCCAGTACTTCCACTTCCACTGCAAACTCCATCTCTGCCTTTGCAGTCATGGTCTTCAACCGCTTCACTGCTATCTGCAAAGTTCCATTCATTATCAATACACAAAAATCTCTCATACCCCAAATTTAGGTTTCTCAGAAACAAATCAAATACTCAAAGTTCTAAATATGAATGTAATTGCCTCCACGCCTTTACTTGTTCGACCCCAATAAACACTTCCAAATCCACCCTCTCCTATCTTGTTATCTTGGTGAAAATTGTTTGTTGCACGAAGCAACTCCTTCAAGGTGTATATTTCCCATGGATAGTCCCTTTTCTTCTTCTCCTTGCCATTCCTACAGAAAAAAACGAAAAGATGCACATGTTAGGGACGATTATATATCATCACAAATTTGTGGACGTGACTTGAAGTAATCTGATGAAATCATACTGTATCTGGGATTGCTCTTTGTCACAAAGAAAACAACTGAAACATTTAAACTTCATTTCTTTGTTGAAGAATATATCTCTAAGAGAAATAAGTACAAGAAATTTTCGAAGGAAGTGAGAAGAAGAGAAAAAATAGATTTCGAAGGAAAGGACCAAAATTTATCGGCAAATGCAAAGAAAGAAATTAAGAATTAAGAAGTAAGAAGGCTCTGTGATGACGACAAAGAGGGCTGCTGCCTTGGAAGTCAAGGACTTTGAACAGAAGCCATTTCAGTGAGTATTATATCCTCAAATGGGTGTATGCTAGTGTTTACCAGCTTTTGTCAACCAAATTTTCCATTGAAAATGTCACACTTTTATAAATATTCTTGTCGGAGGAAACATTCTTCAGCGTTTTATTCAAGAGTTATGCTATATTTGCTTAAATGTTTACAACTTTTTTTTTTCCTTATCTTTCTCCCAGGTATAAATTATCATGAGATAAAAAAATAATAAGTTGATATAATAACTAAATTAGAAATTATTTTAAAAACTAAAAAATAATTGATTTCTAAATTACTTTTTATTATTGTTAAATAGTTTTTAAATTAGTATCTAATTAGCAACCAAAGTTTTAACTACCAATTATTTAGATTTTAAATTTGGTAGCAAAAACTTTGGTCGCTAATGAGATACTAATTTAGAAACCATTTAACAATAATAGAAACTAATTTAGAAAAAAAAAAAAAAATTTTAAAATGGTCTCTAATTTAATCACTATAAAAATTAATTATTTTTTTCTCTAAAATTGATTTCTATTTCATGATTTTTTTTTTTAGTGTATCTTATTTCATATATATTTTTTGAGCAATTTTTTTTATTATTGTTAATTTAAAATTCAATGAAAGGAAAGTGATGCACACAATCAAAATATAGCTAATTCTTTTTACTTCATTCTAGTAGAACAATTTAAAAGTGTAAAATGTAAAATGTGTTGGGCCTGTAACTAGGTGACAAAAAGTGTTAGCTATAGCTAGTTCATATTGTCATTGTTGAATTAAAAAAGAATCGTTCATAATTGAGCTTTTGAGACAAGTTCTATGAGAATTGGGGTCCCATGAGGCGTTTGATGTAAGCAATACAATTTTCTTAAAATAAAATTACTGAAACCAGTTTTATAATTACTTTTTAGATTATCGTTTTCCTCTTGTTCTCATCTGAACCTGTTTTTTAATGTTTAATCTGTCAATTTACATCTTCATTATAATAAACATTTGGCCGTACGAAAAATAAACGGAATCTTTTTTTTTAAGAAATTGTTTAAATTAACACACACAAACATTGCGCCTAATTAATTTAAATTTAAGTACCCTACTTGAAAAATAAACTATACTATAAATATACTAATTGACTGCAAAAAAATAAGATTATTTTGTATTAAAGCTATTACAATAGTAAAACAATTACCGATCACATTAATCTCCGTCTCTTTTGGACTTCACTCTTTAACTTTTAGTAGGTAGCAGTAAACTAGTTATAGTAACATGAATTTAATGTATGAAAATATAGATAATCTTTACCTTGATAGTATATTTTAGCAATATATAGTAATTTAAAAATAACAGTATGATATACTTTAGCAATATATTAATTGATGTTATTAAAAATTATTAAAAATTATTAACCTTATAGATAATTAGATACTAATTTAGAAATCATTTAATAATAATAGAAACTAATTTAAAAACCAAATTTTTTTAATCTGTACAATAATATCTAATTTAGTCACTATAACAATTAATTATTTTTAGTCTCTAAAATTAATTTTTATTTTATAATTTTTTTTAGTGTTTATCTTAGTCTGATTAATTCAAATTTGTTATCAAGGACTCTAGCTCAGTTTGTCAATTACTTTGTGAATTTTTGTAATATATTTAGCACCTGAGTTTTCATTAATAATAAAGTTCAATTTTGTTGATGTATTCAATACTTTTTTCACATTTAGACTTCTTCCATATGTGCCTTTCCTCATATTTGCTTTCTTATGTCCATATCCTATATGTTATGAACATCATAGATTATCTTAATTATTATTGGCCAATCAAGGTAAGTAAGATGTCAATTTATGATCAATACAATATAAAATCATTAGGTCATATGTAATTTTTGTCATTCATCATATACAAATCTCTTATAAGGTCAAAGATAAGATGACATGTTGGAATAGCATTTGATATTTTTTTTGTTCGTATTCCATATCAATGTGTTAACAGCATTTTCTAATAACTATGATTTATATCACATGGATTAAATTTTGAAAATAAACAAATTTTACTGTCAGAAGAGAATATAAAGTAAGAGTAAATTAACTATGTTCTCCATTGTTGAGTAAAAAAAATTGGTCTGTCTAAAATAAGTACAAACAAATTAAGTTTAGCTGCATTAAGAGAAATGATGGAACACCTGGCACATGATTCCTCAGTCAACATTTTAGATAAATGCAGCAAAACATAACATATATGGATTTTTTTGGTGCTAGATGTTCATGGGCTTGGCTTTATTGTAAAAGAGGATTTGGATCCTATCTCACAATATGGGCCTGTATTATGGCACATATATCATGTTCAGCAGTTTCTTCCTGCACCCCTACATTTTTCTTACTGCATCCCCACAAGGTTGCGCAAAGACAAAAGTGTCCCTATATAAATTGAACATTTATTTTTTTTTGTATTCCGGATTATGAAATTCAGTAAATTTTCGGATTGGCGCTTCCGGTAAATTTCCGGATTGGCACATCCGGTAATCTCCCAGATTGATGCTTTCGGTAGTACATGAATGATAGTGTTAATCCAAAATAAAAAAATGCAAAATAACCATTCTGGATCCGCCAATCCGTAATTCAAAATACACATTCTGGATTTAGAAATCCATAATTGAAAAAATCATTCTGGATCCACCAATCCGTAATAGAAATTAGGCTTCTGGATTCAACAATTCAGAAATCAATAATTTATGCAAACTTTGCTTCCGGAACACCCCCTCATCCGGAATGCAACATGATTCAGTTCCAGATTGATGAATCCGTAACACACTCCCAAATTCCAAAATTGTGGGGGTCAGTTTCAAAATTTACAAAATTGTGGGGGTGCAGGAAGAAAAATGTAGGAATGTAGGAAGAAATTGCCATCATGTTCCTATGCAGTACATATCTTTCTCCACCTCAGTACATTTTTTCTGCACCTCCATAAATATAAAAATTTTATTTTTCTCTTTTTGGATTGTACAATCTCAAAGTTAAAAGTGTCATTTTAAATTTAAGGTTTAGAGTTTAAAATTTAAAATTCTAAACATTATTTATGTTTTCTGAATTGTATAATTCCGAAAGCCAAACATGACTTCCATATTTTAAAATGTAAAAGCCTTTTATTAAAAAAAAAAATTTAGATTGGGTACTTTGAAAGACAAAAATGAATTTTGGATTATATGAGTTAGAAGCTTTTAGCAGAAATATATGGAGGTGCATAAAGAAATCTTATGAAACATATAGGGGTAAATTGGTACTTATATTCCTGCGATGGTTTTCTCTGAGGAGAATATGATGTTGATTAAATGTCTTGATTTTTCTGAAATCAAGAATGCTGTTTTTAATCTTAACGGTAATAGTGCTCCTGGTCCTGATGGTTTTGGTGGTGTTTTCTATCATTCTTGCTGGGAAATTATTGGGACAGATGTTTGTAA
>Ga0123342_1008413_pt1 | contig 13005 bp, 4 predicted proteins | sample Turbeawhitnodule_FD_89960 | JGI IMG/M metagenome (GOLD analysis project Ga0123342, IMG submission 89960) | Root nodule microbial communities of legume samples collected from Mexico - Turtle bean Mexico white nodule | ecosystem: Host-associated > Plants > Roots > Nodule | place: Mexico: Nepantla...
CTCACACACTTTTTTTAATGTATATATTTATATATATGTAATTTTTTATTTATATATATATATATATATATATATATATATATATATATATATATATATATATATATATATATATATATATATTAATCTTTGTTCCAAAGTCAAAGTTGGCATCAAAGAACTATGTTTTTTATTAGCCAATATTAATGGCCATGACATGAGAATGGTTAAACATTGTAGGAATTAAGAGTTTTAATGATGCACTAAACATTTGTAATAAACTAAAATCATAAGTTTCTTTATAAGATTTTCACCTAAATTAAGGAAAATATTTAGTGTTTATATTTTAATTTTAATTTTAAGTGAGTTACTTATACTTTCATTTTTTTTATTTTAATTTGTATTTATTTGTCATTATATTTTATCTCTTTCCTTTGTGTTATCATAACTATTTTTTCTCCTTCCGAATTAATAACATTAAAAATATGATAAAAAATAATTTTATCTTGAAATTTTAAAAATATCAAATAAAAAAAAACAATTTTTTGTTAAATTCACAATTAAAAGACCCAGAGGACCTAATTCTTAGGCGTTTGCTTGTTTTATTTCTTGCATCATCGTAAGTTTTGAACCAAGAACATTATAATTTATTACTTAGAATAATATAGTTAATTATTTAATCATAAGATTAATTAAAATTGCAAAATTTGGCAAATAATTTATTATCCACTTATAGAAATACATTATCTTAGTTTTTTTTTAAATGTGCGACTATCTTATAAAATAATTGAATATTTTGATTTTAATCCTATGCAAGTAATTTGATGAACTTGATATATAATTTAATGAATAAAATAATTGATTATTATGAAAAATAATCAGTTATCTTTTTTGTCAATATAAACTGAAATGGGAAGTGTCAATATAAATTTGGCTAGAGGTAGGTCACCCTCAATCCATTTTTTAAATAAAAAATTAAACAAAAAACCGTTTAAAAGATTAACTTTTTATATTATACTACTTAAGTATAAATATATAATAAAAAGTGTAACTTAAATCATTAACACATAAACTAAATTCTAATTGTTAATTATAATGAAAGCATTTAACAATGTAATAATTATTTTAACTTATCTTATTATATACATTAACTAGTAAATTAAAAACTTTTAAAATATTTATATAATAAAATATTGTTTTTTAAAATATAAATAAATTAAAATAAAAAAAAAAAAAAGTTTGTGGATCCGTTGATCCATCATTTGATAGAACATATTAAAATTTTCAATCGATTTTAATACGACAATGACTCTTTATTTTTGGTGGATTGAAATAAAAAGAGCTGAGTTAACATATTTTGCCACTTCTATAACTATTTATAGTAGGAATGATTATTTTTCCCATTTTAGTTTTTAACTTCTCTATGAAATATCATGATTTGAATTTATAGTAGATTATTTTTCAATATTAAAATGTAACTTATTTTTAAATTATATTTTATAACAAATATAAATTGTAGTTTTGATTCGATTTCAATATTAATTTTAGTAGGTCGATTATAAGAATAAGATACAATAATTAAATCCATTTAATACTGATAAAACATTTAAATTATTTTAATATAAATCATAAGATTAAAAAGGTGTAATTATTTTGTATCGTCTTAGAAAAAGTAGAAAAGTTTACATATTTTAAGTTCATAAATTAGACTAAAAATTGAAAAAAAGGAACAAATAAATAAAATTAATAGATGACCGGGTTTAGGTGTGGGAAGATATGTAGCACATATATGGATACGGACACTGACATGACATGGATACGGATACAGAAATACGTATAATTTTTAAAATGTAAGATACGGAGACACAAATCTATATATTATATAATTTTGAATTATATAAATTATGACGAATTCAAAAGAATTTGTTTCTTATTTTTACAATCATAATTGAAATTTATACAATAAATTTGAGTTTTTAGAAAATGATTGTATTTATACATTTTAAAATAGTGTTAGAACTGTTAGAATTTTCAAAAATTCATTAATACTCTTAACTTATAAGTGTCATTCGTACCAGTGTTTACAGTGATACGTTTGTCAGATACAGATACGCCATTTAAGACAAATGTGTAAGTGAGGTATTGCTATGCCGTTACGAATTTTAATTTGATTAAAAAAGAAAAGAAAAATAAAAAAGAAGAAAAGAGATGTTACACTCTCTTCACAAGTTTTCTCTGTTCATGGCATCCAAACCTCAACGCCTCCATCAAAGTAACCTTCTCTCTGTCATTCGAACATCTTTCATTGCCGTCAATTATTTCTCTGAGATAACATCCTTTTTTTTTTTACTTTCACAGTTGCAGGGACCAACTCTCAGAGCTCAGCAAAAAGGGTTAGAACCATGGCCACATTCACACCCATTGAACCCACTTTGAAGGACGCTTTTACCAGATATACCCAATATCTCAATGACCTTGTAATGCTTCTCATCTACTGTCATGCACCGTTAATTTTGTCTATTCTTTATTTCAAATTCCCAAGCCCTTTTGAATTTCATTGCAAGATTGTGTACAAGTAAGCTGAAAGGGGTTTTGCTTTGAAGACTAAAGGTTTAGTCTTCCACCCCTTTGTTCCTTTTTTCATTTCTTAGGGTTTTTTCTTCATGTTTAGGCTACTTTTCATTCTGCAGTGGTGTATTAAGGACAAGCTAGTGCCCTTTGAGGATATGTTTGGAAAAAACAGTTTAGTTGAAAAGGGATGGTGGTTAATTTATTTATTGTCAATTTATATAATCGTAAAATGTTTAAAACATATGAACAGGGGATGTTGGGGTAAAATGATAATCTCTCATTTACTTCCTTTCATTTTGAAGAATTCTTAGCAAGGAGAACATTTACTTCAAATTTTCTCTCCAAACTCGTTGGATCCAAACATACTCACTGCCTGTGACTTAGAGAAGAGGAAAGGATTGATGGGATGTTAAATGTTGATCATTTTATTTGTGATGGAAATATTGAATTGCTATTTCGTTGTTCTTAGGAAAGTGCTAAGGAATCAACAAATATAATGTTTTTGTTGGAAATCATAGAAAATGTGCATTTGTTTTGAATTTATACTTTCCTATAAAAACTTCCTACTTGTGTTTTCTTATCCAGGAATTTTTTAGCAAAGTTGATATTGAAATTTTAAATGTTTTGATTATGTATATTTGTTCTTCCCTCGGCTTGGGGCTTTATGTTCGAGAGTCTCCTCTCAAATTTAATTTTGTGAGTGTAATGTTTCACTATTCATCTGGGATTTTAGGAATTGATTTTTGGAGCACAGTACACGTTGCCCCTTTATACAATAATCTTGCCTCAGTGATGATATGTAGAAACTTACTTTACAATAACTTAATTTGAAGGTTTAAATCTACATGGATATTGGGTAGCTAAGAATATCCTTTAAAGTCAGCAGTACCTTTACAGTATTGCAGATTACAATTCCATATTTGTCTATTATTTTGAATTTTTTCAAACGTATATTTATAGAATGACAAACGCGAAAGAGTGGTTAAAGCAAGTCGAGACATAACAATGAATAGCAAAAAAGTCATATTTCAAGTGCACAGGTTTTCTCTTTCTCCACTGTTTCATCCCTCCTGTTCTCTATATATGTCCATGGCGGTGTTACCTGCATCAGCTGAATTACTTAAACATTATGATATATCTTTTTCATGCTCTTTTCTGTGATTAATTTGTCCTATCTTTTCAATTTGTCATCTGAATCAACTTAGTTGTACTTCAAAACTATTGTAGTTTGATGAGATTGTTTTCTATTAGCAGTGAGTATTATATGAATTGCATTACTCTTGCAGTCTCACATTCATTATTTATACCTTAATCCCCTTGTATTTTTTAAATACAAATAGAATGAGTTAATATGAGTCATTAAGACCTTTATATCTCGATGAATTCTTTTTGTACAGTAAAATATAAAGTAAAAGAAATAGGAGTCCAAATTCTACTGCAGATGGTTAATGATTTATTCTTATAAACTTACATGTCATCTACATCTTCATGATCTTACTGGCGTTATTGTATTCTAATTTCTTAACAAGGATGAGTAAATACAATAAAGTGGAAGTACTTGAGAAAGCTGAAAAGGACTTAGCAGCTGTGACTGATCAGTATGTGTCACGACTAGTCAAAGAATTGAAGGGAACTGATTTTTGGAAGCTAAGGCGAGCATACTCACCAGGGGTATACTTCACACATATTTCCTTGTTAAGATCAAATACTTTTCTCTGATTCTTGTCTGGGGCGGTTGTACTATGCAGATACAGGAGTATGTTGAAGCAGCTACATTCTTTTGTTTCTGCAAAAATGGAACACTTTTGAAGCTTGATGAGATGAACAAAACATTGCTACCACTGAATGACCCATCTCTACATCCTCTTCAAATAAATGTCCTTGACTATCTATTAGGGGTAAAAACAAATTTCTTAACATTTTATCATTTTCCCTGTTGCGAGACCCAATTTAACAGATTTGTAGAATTTCTTGATTTGTTGTGATGATTTCTGCAGTTTCATTTGACACATTTTTAATAATCTTCATATGGATATAAAACATGCATAGAACTTAACTTTTATGCTGGGAAAAGACTATTTAACCTCTATTTCGGTTCAAGTTGATCCTTAAACTAGTGTTGTAAAACTTGGACTAAACCAACTAGTCTGATCAGTTTAACGGGGAACCAGACCTATGTCCAGAAAAAGTCATGTCTTCAGATCAGAGATGTTACTGACCATGCGTACGTCATTAACTCAGCTAAACCGGTTCATCCAGTTAAGCTTTGAATTGGTCCTTGAATGTGGTCCTCCGGCCATTGAATGTTGTCCACAGGCCCTTGTATGCTGTCCAACTTGCTGCTGTACATTCTGACCAACTGCTGCATGCTGATACCCGGTGTCCATTGTCTGCTCCTCACTGTGTGCAGATCTGATTACAATTGAAGCTTGCACATGCAAAGGGTAATATGAAGTGAAATAAGGCAAAAATTGGGCAGAATTTGCACTTTGGTTGGGTTTGAACCCATGCTTCCTTGCTTACCAAGATGGGTTACTGTGAGTTTGCTTGATACCCATGAGGCAAAAATTTTATATATAGAATTCGTTCACATAAATTTTAAATTTTATATATTTAATAGACTGGCCAAAGTATTCTGATTGTATTTGGGAGGCTAGCTAGGAACTGAACCATCGCGCCAGCCAAACTACTGTGATTGTACACAGTTGAAGTTATATGTAGAATCTGTAGTATAATAAAGTTTGACATATTTAATGAATACGGGCTCATGTGGTTCAATTAGTGACCTACTGGTATAACCATCTATCCAGTGTGTTGAGCAGGTCGATAATTTGTTGGTTCTGATACCAATGCCTTAAACTGTGCATTTGTAAATTGAAATCCCAATCCCTTACTTTATTTTTTAAATAACTTTTTCCATATTTTTTGACTTTTCTAAAATAGAAAAATAAGAAAAGGGTAAAAATGTGCAACTATGCAGAGATGTAAGCCACCTTCTTCTGTTATCAAGTGGTGCATCATCTGCATAAAGTATTTATCGTTATGCTGCTTCATATTGATTTCATTCTTTCTCCATCTTTTTTGGGCTCTGTCTGGGAGAGAATAAGCTCAAAGGTGTTCTCACAGACCTACCAATTGAACTTCTCCATTGGTCCACCTTTCTCCATCAAAATTGCCTTTGTGCATACTTCTTGTAAGGGTAGTTGGTTCTAAGAAACTTTCGTGTGCATAGGCATTAGTAGAAGGGCATCAGAGGAGCTAATGGGACACTTCACTGTGGGTAACTGGGGTGGGAGGAGCATTGATGGTGGAGATGGGGGGAACTGTAATGGTTTTTTGATGGCATTGTCAATGTGGCCAAGGTGGAGGTGTGAGATGTGACCCTGTTTATTTTCTTGAACTGGCACATGCTTTGATGATGATCTTGTTCTCAGTGAGGGTGAAGGGACAATGCTGCATGTCAACACTCAGCTGGTTGCACCACCAGAGATGGCACAACTAGTGCAGGTGGTATTAGCTCACTAACTTCTAGAGCATGGTGTTCTTTTCGGGGACTCCATGAGTTGGAGTTAGAGTTGGCAATGATCGTGGTTCCCTTTTGGTCTCTGTTACTGGCAAGAAGACCAAGTGTTTTGGTCATTTCAAATCTCTTGATTGAATCTGGAACCACATTTTTTTTTTAAAATATGGAAAAACTGATTTAAAAATATAAAAGTTAAAGGTTGAGATTTTAAAAAAACAAATAATTGAAATTATCATTGCCTATAGTTTAACCCTAACTTAATAGAAGGAGCCAATAAATATTATGCAGTTTAAGGATCAATTTGGGCAAACTAGAAGTCCAAGGTATTTGTGAAAAATGTTATGTTTAAGGGAGTTAAATGATCCTTTCCGTAATTTTTTCTCCCTCTTCCTCTAAAAGGTGTTCAATATTTGTTTTCAGCTTGCAGATTTGACTGGAGAGCTGATGCGTTTAGCAATTGGTAGGATATCAGAAGGTGAACTTGAATTTGCTGAGAAGATATGCAGATTTGTGCGTGATATATACAGGGAGCTTACACTTGTAGTGCCACTTATGGATGACAATTATGATATGAAAACAAAGATGGATGTAATGCTCCAAAGTGTCATGAAAATAGAGAATGGTAATGCATTAGTTTTAAAAATACTGTTTGGTAGATTGAAAGTTCAATCTATCAAGTTCGATGCCTTAATACCTTGTTACTCCAAGCACAAATAGAATTAGCGTCTGATTGGAAAAATGTTTCATCTAGTTATATTTTAAAGAAATTAGTTTTCCATTCACTCGTGAGATTATTTTCTTAAGTTCATGATTTTGGATCCTGCCTATTTGAACTCAATTATTTTCTTGTGTCTAAAGTCATTCTCACTCTTAAATGTTGATGTTTGCTGCAGCTAATAGCTAGTAGTATTTGTATTTGTATGATAACCCCATTATATATATAATCTTAAAAACCTATAGTACATAATGTGGTGAGTTCATGAGTTTTAGGTCAGCTGGTGCATGAACATTGTTATGGTAATTCCTACCAAATATACTGCCTAAATGATGTGTAACAACATACATACATCATAACTATAATAACACATCATCAACATATCATGCCATAACATCGAAGGAATGTTGCTTAAGTAAAAACTTCTTCGCTTAAACGACCTGTCTTTACTTCACTATGTTGTAAGACTACTGCTTGAATAACCAACCATATCCCTTAAGTGAGCTAAGTTCGCTTGAGCGATACTAGCTCTAGAGGAGAGAAAATTGGTTCAATTTCTCTCTTGCTTGAGCTTTGCCTTGTCCTTTGATTAACCAACTCTAGAGGAAAGAGAATCAACATTAATTTTCCCTCACTCAAGCATCACTTTGTTGCTTGAGTGACATGGCTTGGTACACAAGCTACCACCCAAAAACCTATTTCTTCATTGCTTGAGTGACCACTTGTTGCATGAGCAGTGAGAGCTCCACAGGAGAGAAAATTGCTTTGGTATCTCTCTCACTAAGCCATAAGTCATAGCTTGGGTGAGGAGCATTGTCGCTCAAGTCACCATGATGGTGTTTGAGCGACACAGCTTGGTGCATGCAATGATTTCATCTGCTTGAACATTGCTCGAGTAATGGCTCGACACTCAAGCAATATATTCAGAGAAAACAAAATAAGTAGATTGCACATCAACGTCCCAACATTGATTTCCATCAATTTTCCCTTTTTCCACTTGTATTATAACTCAAATAGTACCTATTGGTACAACCAAAATCATAGTTTTGTCATCCAATCAAAATATACTATTTCAACTCAATTCAACCACTAGAATTTAGTTGAAAGACAATCATTGTTCATTCAAAATTTAACATACAAATTTACTCTAACCAAATCTAGACAAAGTTTCAATATAGTTAAGTTCCCCTTACCTAACAGTTGTGTGCTTCCCAAGCAACACTAACTAAGAGGAAACTCTCAGAATCTCCCAGAACCCTAATTTATACCACCTAACCAAACAATGCAATTGATCATAAACTATGAAAAGTATAATATAGGGAAACCTTAAGGAGAGTATCCCTAATTATCAGTTGTACATATTTTCCTCGATTACTAAGCTCAAATTATATCTGTTTTACTCTCCCTCAAGCTAGAGCATATATGTTATATATTGTAAATGTGGAATAAGAGAGCTCTTCAGATATTTAGTGAACATGTTTGCAAGTTAGTCACCAGAGTTGACAGTGTCAATGATGATTTCTTCAGAAAGCATATTTTTTCTCACAAAATGGCAATCAATTTGTGTTTAGTCCGCTTTTGTAAGATTGGGTTTGATGCAATGTGAATGAGAACTTCATTGTCACATATTGGTTGAGCATGATGTGTATGTATCTCTAAATTTTAATTGATGGAGAAGTTGCTTAAGCCAAGTAATATCACATGCAATTGCTGTCGAAACTTGGTACTCAACTTTAACACTAGATCTAGCAACTATATTTGTTTCTTGTTCTTCCAAAAACTCAAGGTTCCACTCAGAAGACAATATCCTGAAGTGGACCTCCTATTTGATGGTGATCATGCCCAAGCAATGTCAGAATAACACAATTTTGGAATTGCATTTATCTACATCTATTGAACTACAACTTGGTGCATTCTTGATATATTGAAGTATGTGTATCACAACATTCTAGTGACTATCACATGTGGCCTTTAAGAATTGACTAATCACATTAACTGCATATGTGATATCTGGTCCAGAGACATTAAGGTCTGCCTACTAGATTACAATACCTTCTAGGGTTGTCCAATGGTTCCCCTTGACCTGAATGAAGCTTCAAATTAGGATATATAGGATTGTCGTTGAGGCGATAAGTATACTAGTCTCAATCAATTATGAAACTAGGATTGGGAAACTACGATGATGATAATGTCATTAGCATGTATGACAAGATAGATGCACATGCTAGGCGGAGAATGAAGTGAAAAAAATCGATTGATCAGTGTCACAATGAGTCATACCAAACTTAAGCAAAATCGAGTTGAAATAGCTGAGGAGATTGCTTAAAGGCATAAAGTGAGAGGTAAAGCCTACAAAGAGGGTGTGAGTCACCGAATGCTATAAAATCAGGTGGATGTTCCATGTACACTTCGTACAAGTCACCATGTAGAAAGACATTTTTTATATCCAATTGGTGAAATGTTCGCCTGACAAGAAAAAGGCGGCAAAGGTGATTTTGGCCACAAGAAAAAGTGTCACCATAATCCAGGCCTAAAATTTAAGTATATCCCTAAGCTTAAAAGCAAGCTTTGTAACTATTAACTGTACCATCAAGTGTGATCTTCACTATATAGGCCGAACTACACCTAACAATGGTTTTGTTGGGAGCAAAGGGAACAAACTCCCATATGTTTCTAGCATCCAAAGCAGTCATCTTTGCCAGCAATGCCTATGGCAAATTGTGGTTAGCCATGACTTCCCTTGTAGACTTAGGAATAGACAAAGAGTCCAAAGAAGATATAAAAGAAAAATAAGAAAGAGGGGTCACACTTATAGTGGTTACTATGGTTTTCATGGTATGTGAGAAGTGGAGGTGGAGTAAGAGGTACTAGAGGTGTAGGGACAAAAGGTGGAACCTCCCAAGGGACTTCTTCAATGGTGGAAGAAAAATAAGGAATAGTCTCAATGAATGTAACATCAACAAAGATTAGATACCGTTGTAATTGATGATAAAAACATTGATAATCTTTGTGGAGTTGAGAGTAACCCAAAAAAATACATTATAGGGATTTAAAAAGAGTGTACTTTTACATGGACTGAGATCATGAACAAAATATTTGCTCTGATACAGTGAGAACTAGAGGACGCTACATAAAGAGGATCATTGGTATGTTGGTGAATGTTACGGGATAAACTTATCCAATTCCAATTTTGATTGGATAGAGTTGATCTAGCTGAAGCCACCCACTATGTAGAAAGAATATATATATAAAAAAAAAGTTTAAAGAGATGGTGAGTTATTGGAAACAATTAATTTGTATGTAACTTGGAAATTTAATCTTAATTCTTTTTAAACCATCCTTACTAAACTAGAAAAACCGATCTTACAATGTGATGACACTATATTTACTTAAACAGCAAACCGTTGCTACTGCAGTATAAAATGTTGATTATGCAGTATTTTGATTCATATTGAAAACCCAATATCAAGTAGCTTTTTCTCCCCTTCCACCCAAATGAAGTGTGAGAGAAATATCAAGATCTTCTATATGCTACTTTTGCTTGAAACTCGTTGACATATGTTCTTTATGCAGCTTGCTTTGGTGTTCATGTGAGAGGGTCAGAGTATATTCCACTTCTTGGATCCAACGATCCAAATTCTTTCTTGGTGGGAGTTCCAGATGTTGAACTATGATGAGGTATTGTATTCATTCCTGAGTCTTGGTTTATTCTGGGGCCTTTTTGCACCGTGTTCGTTCCTAATGAAAGGATCTTACACCAGTTATCTATTGGATGCTTTGTGAGATCTGTCAATGAGAGAATGATCTGCTAGAAGGTTTTGGAGGTTGATTTCACTGCATGGACCAATCTCAGCAATATTGTGTTTTGCCCATGATCATCCAAGAGGAAATTTAAGCCAATTCTTGACAAAGAGGACAATATAGTGTTCTTGAAAAGGTTGATCATTATCACATAATGTTGAACTTGTTCTAAATCTTCTGAGATTAAAGAAAACTGACATTAAGTTTGAATTATGCTATCATTCGAGCATTTTAACTTTATCTCACTTTGTCATCATATCTGATGTGCCTCTTCTATTGACATGTAGAGAAGTTTTAATTAGATAAACCATGAATTAGCCATCTCTACCCACAAAATGGCACTAAAACAGATTGTTAAAAACTTGTGTCAGGAAATTAATGGATACTGGTGTGATTGGGGTTTGGCTAAACCGTATTGTGTGTAAACAAATTTTGAAACTTCATTTTGTTGTAGTTTTTAGGTTAAAATAAATTTAACATGTATGAAAATTTAGTTTTTTTTTTAAATTTTTTTTATGTTAAAATATTTTATTTTGAAAAAAAATAAAAATCTTGTGCTTCAATTTGTTTAGAAAAATAAATTGATTTAATTTCTATCATATACAAATAACATTTGATTAGTTAGAAATTTCTTCATTTAAAAATTCTTTCGTTTTACTCGAAAAAAATATTTTGATTTCACATCAAAATAAGTCGTATTAATGTAGATATTTTAAATTTAATTAAAAATTTGATCGTTTTAAAATTGCGGAGCTGAACTAGATATTTTATTACTATAAAAATAAGGTGTTATAAAATTCAATCATTTTCTTAAAGGGAATGATATATGGAGATCTCCAATTGGAAATTGTTTTTAGTTTTTTTTTTTTTTTTTAAATCCATAGCTGTCAATGAGGAGATACCTTTTAAAAAATAAAAGTAAAATTCATTTTAACAAAGTATTAATTATTTTGTTAATTTTTAAAATCAAATAACTTAAAGGTTTATCCATTTACGTTTTTTTTTCTCCTATAAGTATATAAAATTTGCATCCTACTCTTTCACATCATTTTTTTATTTTGGAAAATGGTAGTTAGATACTCATTTAAAACCACTTGATAATTAAATGTATTAGTACTTTAAGTTAAAAAAAAATATATATTAATATTTTAAGTATAAATGGTTTTTTTTATGTGAAAATATTACCATCCTTTAATTTTTTTTAAAGAACTCATTGATTTCTTTATTAAATACATTTTCAATAGAGACAAAAATCAATTCATTATCATCTCCTCTATTTGTATAGACAAAGTGAGTCTAGATAGTACTTCATCCACTTCTTCAGACTTTAACCCTTCAATTTTTTAGCTCCTTAACACTCGGTCGAAGTAAACCTGCATAAGGTTCTCTGACGATCAAGTAAGTACTTTGTATAGAGAGTGTATGATGTAAAACTGATAAAAGCATACCATAGTCCTTTGTAAAACACTTATTTATAGTGTTTGGTAATAAGCTATTTGATTCATGGGCCACATTTGACGCATATATTCAATAAATCAGTATTAGTTGATTTCTTGGGGTGTCACCCGAATATGACAGGGTATGGCCCAAATTTATAGAAAAACTCAAATTTATAGAAAAAATACCTTGATTTGTAGGATGTTTCCTTACTTGACATTTATTATCAACTTGTTCTTTAATGTGGTTGATCACCCGATTGGTCAATGACATCGAGTGACGTGGCTGATTCACCCAACCGGTACATCTCCAATATTTGAACAATTCAATCCTAAAGAAAGATAATTAATTTTAATATAATGCTATGAATAATTGGAAATATACTTAACATTTCTAAATATAATAAATTTAAAGGAACATAACAAAATCAAATAATATGACTCGACAATCATAGATCAATTGAAGTTTTCAATGATAGTCAAAAAAAATCTTTGCCAATGATTATTGATCAAGAAAATTGACATGTACAATATAAAAAGTAATATAATTTTTTTATTGAGGTTATTGATGAACGATTTTTATATACTTGGTTTCATTGGATAATTATTGTGTTTGATATGCACATTTTAAATTAGTTTATGTGTTTAGACATTTGTCTGAAAGACATTTTTACCCTTGAATGCATGACTAATAAGGATGTGAAATGAAAATATTGAAGAGAGAAATTGAGACTTAAAATATATTACAAAATAGAACAAAGATGAACAAAAGAGTAAACTGAAGACAAAGGATATGAGAATGAATATCTCTTCTTTCTTATTATTTAAATCAAAACAAATTGTCTGAATATATACACGTAGTACACTCATTCTAGGGTATAACTAAAGAAGGAAATAATCAATATTAAATACTAGAATCATAACACACAAAGATAAAATAAAGGTTATTCCCTTCTATAAAGAGAAATAACTGATAATTA